>TARA_R110002020_G_scaffold421615_1_pt1 | contig 48236 bp, 26 predicted proteins | sample TARA_R110002020 | Tara Oceans TARA_R110002020 (sample SAMEA4396489) | marine metagenome | biome: Westerlies Biome; feature: [MES] marine water layer (ENVO:01000295) within the mesopelagic zone...; material: water (ENVO:00002006), including particulate matter (ENVO:01000060) such... | reverse complement strand
GAGAAGCTTAAAGAAATATTTGAAGTTAAGAAAGCCTAACCAGCGCACTTCCTGCCACTACAATGGACGAAAAAATAAAATACATAGATTTTGAGATCGAGGACTTTTTGAACGATGAATTTTTTATTCAGTGGGTGAAAAATCCTGGAGAAGAAACTAATCACTTTTGGCTGAAGTGGATTGAGAATAATCCTGATAGACGGCCTATTCTTCAAAAGGCCAGAGAAATCATAGCTATGATTGATTACAAGGAGCGTTATGTATTATCTGATCAGGTTTACATGGATCTCTACGAAAATATTGTAGAGAAGAGCCACCAGACAAGACCAGATGGAAGATACTTCCAATGGAGTGGTTGGCATAAAGCTGCAGCCATCTTGTTCTTAGTTTTTTCTACTGTTTACGGAATAGATGTTCTCAATAAAAGGAATAAGGAGGAATCCGAAAATCAGCAAGTAACTACTTGGTTGACCGTAGACAATCCTGCAGGTCAGAAATATAAATTTCAATTGCCGGATGGAACACGTGTTCACCTCAATGCAGCTAGTAGCATAGCGTATCCCCAGAATTTCGATGGGGAAAAAAGAACCGTCCGGATGCAGGGAGAAGCATTTTTTGATGTGACGAAAGATCCTAATCGTCCATTTGTAATCCAAATAGACAACAATCAGGTGACCGTTTTAGGTACTTCATTTAACTTAAAAAACGGAGAAGACTTTGAACTGGCGCTGGTAGAAGGCAAGGTAGAAGTTGCTGATTCCACTGGTGGAGTAATCACTCTCCTTCCCAATGAAATGCTAATCAAACGGAAGAATGGTGAAGTGACTAAAACCGAATTTGATCCCCTTGAAATATTTGGCTGGAAAGATCAATACCTCATTTTTAAGGACGACAGCTACCCTGAAGTTATCCGAAAAATGGAAACTTGGTTTGGAGTCACAATCAATAGCACGTTGAAGGTAGATAAAGGATGGGCATACTCTGGCAGCTACCATAATAAACCACTGAACCAAGTCTTAGATGGTATCAGTATTTCCTCTGAATTTGACTATAAAATCAAAGATAAAACAGTAACAATTTCAAACCCATAACCTACTAACCTATGAAAGCCCCCTTCACAAACACCAGCTGAAAATGAAAAAAGCAGGAAAACCGAAGCTTTCCTGCCCATAGCCTTTGCCTCAATCGTCAAATTAATCAAAGGCTAAAATTTCAAGTAATACACACTTAAAATCATATCAAAAGTATGGAAAAATCAATACTTAGGAAAATCATTATGCTTTCCAAATATTTTGTGTGTGCTTTCATCTTTCAGCTGTTTTTCACAGCAGTCCTTATGGCAAGTAGTGGACATGCTCAGTTAAAAGGACTTGATGATATTACCGTAACGGTCAATTTCAATGAAAGTACACTAAACAAAGTTATCCCTGAACTAGAGAAACAGAGCGGATTTATGTTCACTTATAATAAAGTGAAGGTTCCAGTTGATGAGCTAACCGTAAATCTGGCTATGAACAAAGTACCGCTCTCCGAGGTGCTTTATGAGATTTCCAGTCAGACAAATCTAAAATTTGTGCAGCTGGATGATAATATTCACATCACAAGAGGACCGAAAAAGGAAGTATCTCAGCCAAAGGAAATAATCCCTGCAGTAGTAGAGATCACAGGTCAAGTGCTTGATCCTACAGGCTTGGCTCTTCCAGGTGTTACAGTTCGTATTAAAAACACGACCAAAGGAACTACTACAGATCTGGATGGTAATTACTCCATTTCCGTGAATGAGGGAGAGACATTGGTCTTTTCCTTTATGGGATTCAATGAAAAAGAAGTTACCATAGGTAATCAAGCGGTAGTCAATATAATTCTCGAAGAGAACCTACAATCGCTGGAAGAGGTGATCGTGGTAGGCTACGCAGAGCAAAAGAAAGAGACCATTGTGGGTGCAGTAGCTCAGACCAATGGCGAAGTTCTAAAACGTACAGGTGGTGTTTCGAACGTCGGATCAGCTCTAACGGGGAATCTACCTGGTGTAATCACCTCAGCAAGTACAGGCGTGCCAGGTGGGGAAAGTCCTCAGATCGTTATTCGTGGCCAAAATAGCTGGAATGGTAATTCTCCGCTCATTCTTGTAGATGGAGTAGAACGGCCTGAGTTTTTCAACACGATGGACATTGCTTCTGTAGAAACGATCTCAGTTTTGAAAGATGCGTCTGCCACGGCAGTTTTCGGATCCAGAGGTGCAAATGGCGTAATCATCGTGACTACCAAAAGAGGTAGAGAAGGAAAGGCTCAAATCACAGCCAACTTCAGCTCTACCATGAAGGTAGTATCTAAGCTGCCTGGGAAATACGATGCTTACGATGCAATAGGAGTTAGGAACAGTGCTATAGAAAACGAACTTTCTGCGAATGGTGCAGGCTGGGCAGATTACATTCCGTATTCGATTCGAGATAAATATAGAAATCCTGCCAATCTGGAAGAGTCAGAACGCTATCCAAATATTGACTGGCAGGAAACGCTTTTCAAAGACTATGCAATGGCTTACAATGCCAATGTGGGAATTAGAGGCGGTACGAAGTTTACCCAGTATTTTGCAAGTATAGATTTTCAGAATGAAGGTGATCTTTTTAGGGATTTCGACAACAATCGCGGCTACGATCCAGGATACAATTACAACCGATTAAACTTTCGTAGTAATCTTGATTTTCAGTTGACCTCCAGTACCCAATTACAAGTGAATCTTGGTGGCTCATATGGTACAAGAAAAACGCCTTGGGGTGGTGGAAACTCAAGCAGTTTTTGGAGTGCAGCATATGGCAATCCGCCTGATGCTTTCTTGCCAGTCTATTCAGATGGAGCTTGGGGAGTCTATACGCCTGATGACGTGGCGGCAGAAAACTCAGTGCGAATCCTGGCAGTAAGTGGACTTCAATACTTAACTACCACGCAGCTTTCTACCAATTTTGTATTGAACCAAGATCTGGGAATGATCATCAAGGGATTGAATTTCCGTGGTACTCTTGCTATTGATAATTCTTTCACTGAAATAAACAGAGGGGTAAATGACCTTTACAATACCCCGTTTCAAAAATGGATTGATCCTGCTACAGGCTTACATCTTTACGATGATGTAGTAGACGCCAACAGTAGATTTGACTTTAGAGAAGCGGTGACTTGGGGAACTGCTAGCGGCACTGTGAATGGTGCTCAACGCAGACTATACTATCAAGGTCAGTTGAATTATTCAACCAAAATAGGCACAAATCATAATTTGACTCTGATGGGCTTGATGAGCCGTCAGCAGGATGCGACAGGTAGTATGATTCCTTCCTATCGTGAAGATTGGGTTTTCCGTGCAAACTACGACTACAAGAACAAGTATCTACTGGATTATAGTGGAGCTTATAATGGCTCAGAGAAATTTGCTCCAGAATACCGCTATGCATTTTTCTCCTCCGGAGGAATCGGATGGGTAATCTCGGAAGAGAGTTTTATGAAATCTATTTCTGTCATTGACTTCCTAAAAATAAGAGCCAGCTACGGTGAAGTAGGGGATGATAACATCGGTGGACGATTCCTATTCATGGATCAGTGGAGCTATGGCAACAGCTCTCAGTTGGGCATAGTGGGTGAAGGAGGAGAGTATAGCCCTTATACGTGGTACCGCCAATCTTCCGTGGGTAACCCTGAGGTGCATTGGGAAACTGTTTACAAAACTAACATTGGTCTTGAATTCGATATTCTCAACGGAATGATCAACGGTAATTTTGAATATTTCAAAGATGACCGTAAGGATATTCTGATGTCAGGAGACCGATCAATCCCTAGTTATTATGGTACTACGGCCCCTGCAGCAAACCTGGGTCGAGTGATCACAAATGGGTTTGAATTTACGCTGGGTTTAAATCACACCTTCGAAAATCAAATCCGAGTATGGGCTGACTTTACCATGACTCATGCCGAAAATGTGGTCAAGGAAAGAGATGATCCAGAATTGCAAGTAGCTTATCAGAAGGATCAAGGATATCAGCTCGGACAATACCGTACCCACATTAGCAATGGCTACTACAGTTCATGGGATGAAGTCTATGGCAGCACGCAGAACAACTCCAATGATCAATTCAAACTTCCTGGTGGAATGCAAATCCTTGATTTCAACGGTGACGGTATAATTGATTCCTTCGATGCTGCTCCTTATGGATTTGCCAGCGTACCTGAAAATACTTACAGCACAAACATAGGAGTGGAATGGAAGGGGCTCAGTCTCTACGTTCAGTTCTACGGTGTAAACAACGTCACAAGAGATGTTCCATTGAGCAGTTTGAACAACCGACTGAACAGAGTATATGAGGAAGGAAGCTATTGGTCTGAAGATAATATGGATCCGGATTCTCCAATGCCACGATGGGGCGCATTGATGCCAGGCTATAGCAATGGTGAGCGCTACCTCTACGATGGCTCCTATTTACGTCTGAAAAATGCAGAAATCGCCTACCTCTTCAATTCCAATTGGGTGAGAAATTTAGGTGTTGAGACATTTAGAATATATCTGAATGGAAACAACCTGCTGCTTTGGACGGACATGCCAGATGACCGGGAATCTAACTTCTCCTCTGCAGGCTATGCTGGAGCTTACCCGACGGTAAGAAGAATCAATCTGGGTGTAAATGTTTCATTCTAAATCAGTCATTCAAATGAACAACTATATAAAGAATTTTATAAAAGGAGGTTTTATGATGGCTATTTTGCTATCTGCTAGCTCCTGTGAAGATTACTTAGAGCGCTCTCCAGATTCAATTATTTCGGAAGAAACTGCTTTCCAGAATTTCACCAATTTTCAGGGATTCACTGAAGAGCTTTACCACTCGGTACCAAATTTCACACTTGCATATTGGGTGAGTGCATGGAACTTCGGAGAAGATGAGATAGAATCCACTGCAGGCACTTTCACAGTGTCCTATAATTTCGATAGAGGGAATTTCTGGGCCTGGCAAGCTGAACTAGGTGGCGGTGTAGGGTGGTTTGACAAAGGAAACGCATCCACTACTGGTGGTCATCATCAAAAAGCCCTTTGGCCTTTAGCTTGGCAAGGAATCCGTAAAGCAAATTTAGGACTTGAAAACCTAGATAGACTTACAGATGCGACAGACGAAGAAAGAAGATTGATTGAAGGTCAGCTCTTATTTTTCAGAGGATGGTTTCACTTTCAGTTGATTCAGTATTTCGGCGGAATGCCGTACATAGATACCGTATTACCAAGTGATGAAAAGCTTAGACTTCCAAGATTGACTTATCGTCAAAGTGCGGATAGAGTGGCTGAGGATCTTCGTAGAGCTGCTGACTTGCTTCCATTAAATTGGGATAATACCACTGCAGGGAAAAGAACGCTGGGAAAAAACACCATGCGGATCAACAAGGCGATGGCTTTAGGGTATCTGGGTAAGAATTTGCTTTGGGCAGCTAGTCCATTGATGAACTACACAGACAACGGAAGTAAATCCTACGATGCTGCCTACAGCAAAAAGGCTGCGGATGTATTCGGAGAGCTTCTCACGCTGATAGAAGCAGGCGAGACCTTGTATTCCTTGATACCTTTTGCGCAGAAGTCCAATCTCTTCTATACCACGGGTCAAAACTGGGCTATGCCTGGAGGATCTGAGGCAATGTTCAGAGCTCCTACTACAGGTGCCAACGGAAGTAATTATCAGATTTCAAAGCAATTCATGCCTTTGCTGATCAGTCAGGGAGATGCGACGATGTTTATGCCAACTGCTAATTATGTCCATGAAAATTATGGAATGGCTAATGGTCTCCCTCTTCCAGACGATATCTCCAAAGCTGATCCGGAATCAGGCTATGATCCTAATTATCCATGGAAAGACCGTGACCCAAGATTTTACAGTGACATCACTTATGATGGTGTCAAGGTGATCCAGGGGTCTATACCTGATCAAAGTCAGGAGGTAAATCGATATGCAAATCTATTCAGTGGAGGAAGCTATAGAAACTTGAGCAACGGAAGCCGCACAGGTTACATGAGCAGAAAGTTTGTGCCGCTTAAAGCCAATAAATATGATAACGCATACGATTGGGGAACTTCACTCCACATCAATGTGCCTTACATGAGAGTGGCGGACATTTATCTGATGTACGCTGAGGCTACTTTGATGGGGTACAATTCACCTAGTACGCCTAGTGCTACTTTTGGTAAGTCTGCTGTAGATGCATTAAATGTGCTTAGAGACCGTGCTGGAATGGCTTCGATCCATTCCAAGTTTGTGGGATCTGTGGATGCATTGTTGCCTGAATTGCGAAGAGAGCGAGCGGTAGAGCTAGCATTCGAAAGGCACCGTTTTACAGACCTTCGCCGCTGGATGCTACTGATCGAAGAACCATACACCATCAAATCATCAGTGGAGATGGACCGAGCGGGTGATTTTAATGCAGATGATCCTACACAAAACCGTGTGGTAAACATCCGAGAGGAAGTGATACTGGAGCGTCCGTTTACGGAAAAGCACTACTGGCTACCTCTGAAAGTATCTGATGTGTCTTTGTACCCAGAGATGACGCAGAACCCTGGCTGGTAAGAGAAGCGATGTTAAACTTTTCAGTTCTAAACGGAAAATCATAATGAAATATATAAAAATAGTGATGGTATGGTGTGTCGCTGCGGTCGTGTTTCCGTATCAGCTGCTGGCACAAAGTACCCTAAAAATAACAATTAACCCTGTGGTAACAACCAGTGCCGGTAACCCGATACAAGGCGCTATTATTACCAGCGAAGATGATGACTACTCTGCTGTCTCAGATAGTTTAGGAGTAGTGAAACTGGTCGTTTCGTCCAACGCTTATCTTGCAGTAGAAGCTCCAGGATATGAGACTAAGCTAATTGTAGCTTCAACAGACTTAGAAAAAATCATGTTGTTTGAATATCTGGAAGGTCAAGATGTAAAAGTCGCTTTCCAGACTAAGGACAAAAGAGACCTGATGGGTGGGATTTCTTATGTCAACATGCCCGAAATTCTGAAGGATAACTACATCACCTATCCGCTGGATCGCATGGAAGCATACGTAGGCGGTTTCAACGGCAACATGTGGGGAAACTCAAGCTCACTTGTTTTAGTGGACGGAGTTCCTCGTGATGTGGACAGTGTTCACCCGACTGAGATTGCACAGATTAGTTTTCTGAAAGGAGTCACAGCAGTAGCGCTTTACGGAAGTAGAGCGGCCAAAGGCGTTATCATGATCACCACCAAAAGAGGTGTGGCTAATGATCAAAATATTACTTTACGAACAAATGCCGGGGTAAATACGCCAAAAAGTTATCCTGAATATTTGGGGTCAGGCGAATACATGACATTGTATAATGAGGCAAGAACCAATGATGGGCTTTCTCCACTTTATTCTGAAAATGACATCTATAACCACGCTTCAGGATCCAATATCTACCGATATCCAAATGTCGATTATTACTCTCCTGAATACCTTCAGAAAGCTTATGCCAAATACGACGGTAATCTAGAGATATCCGGTGGAAATGAAACAGCAAGGTATTATACCAACGTGGGTTTCATGACCGAAGGAACAGTGATGGACTTTGGTCAGGCAGCAGAAAATGCAAACGAAAGATTCAATGTGCGAGGTAATATAGACCTTAACCTGAACGATTACATATCTGCCAAAGTAGATGCTTCAGCTATATTTTATAATAGCAATGGTGTGAATACAGATTATTGGGCTAATTCAACAACCTTAAGGCCTAATCGCTTTTCTCCACTTATTCCTATAGAATATATTGAGGCAGGTGATGAAGCTTCGGCCGAATTGGTAGAAACAAGTGATCACGTGATAGACGGGAAATACCTGCTCGGCGGTACTCAGCTCGATCAGACCAATCCTATTGCAGGCGTTTACGCTGGTGGTTCAAATCAATATACAAGCCGTCAGTTTCAATTCAATGCGGGTGTGGATGCAGATCTAAGAAATGTAATTGAAGGTTTATCCTTCAGTTCTTTGTTTGGTTTGAATTACAACACCTCATACACCTTGTCATTTAATAACGAGTATGCAGTTTACGAGCCTAAATGGACGAATTATAATGGGGTAGACCAAATTCAGAGTTTGACAAAGTACGGCCAAGATGCGAGTTCGAGAACTCAAAACATCAACGACAACTGGTTCCGTCAAACGGTATCTTTTTCAGCACAATTAAACTACAAGCGAACATTTCAGGAGAAACACAATTTCTCAGCAATGCTCATTGGGAATGGATACCAGATCGCTGAATCAGCCATTTATCACAAAGTCAGCAATGCGAATTTAGGTTTGTATTTAGCATACAACTTTAAGCAGAAATACTACGCTGAGTTCAGTGGAGCGATGGTGCACTCTGCAAAGCTTCCTGAGAATGGAAGAAATGCATTTTCGCCTACGATGTCTTTGGGATGGAGAATGAGTGAAGAGGGATTCATGTCTTCTTCATCAGTAATTGATGATTTGAGACTATCAGTTTCTGCAGGTATTCTAAACACAGATCTAGACATAGAAAACTTCTACTTATACGAAGCCATCTATACAGATGAAGGCTCTTGGTACGAGTGGAAAGATGGACTCAACAACACAGGAACTGATGTAAGACGTGGTGAAAACATGAACCTTACCTTCCCTAAAAGAGAAGAGATAAGTTTGGAATTGGATGCTTCTTTATTTGATCAATTACTGACATTCAACGGATCTGTTTTTACCAGTAAAATGACTGGGTTGTTCGTTCAGAACAGTATTCTATATCCAAGTTATTTCGTCACAGGATGGCCACAATCTTCTTGGATTCCCTATGTAAACTATAATGGAGATACTAGAAATGGAGTTGATTTCCAGCTTAACCTGAATAAGAAAATCGGGGAGACTGTCTGGACGCTAGGTGTTTCAGGTCTTTACTATGACACCAAAGCTTCCAAGAGATCTGAGAATTATGAAGATAGCTACCAAAATAGACAAGGAATGCCGCTAGATGCAATCTGGGGACTGGAAAGTATGGGCTTCTTCAGCGGTATGGATGATATAGAAAACTCTCCTAGTCAGGCTTTCGGTGAAGTCAAGCCCGGCGATATCAAATACAAAGACCAGAACAACGATGGAATTGTGAATGCTCAGGATGAAGTTTATCTGGGTAGAGGAGGATGGTCAGGAGCACCATTGACGATGGGTTTCAATCTTTCTGCTAAGTACAGAAACTTTACATTCTTCGCTTTGGGAACGATGAGAAGTGGTGCGTATGCCATGAAGAACAGCAATTACTTCTGGGTGAATGCGGACGATAAATATTCTGCGGTAGTAAGAGACAGATGGACGGAAGAAACGCAAAATACAGCGACTTTCCCACGATTGACCACGCTTAATGGGGCTAATAACTTCAGAAATTCAGATTTCTGGTTGTATAGCACAAACAGGTTTGATCTTGCCAAAGTGCAGGTTTCCTACTCTTTTCCAAGGTCCATCTTAGGAAATGGTTTTATCAAAGAGCTCGGCACATATGTGAGTGGGGCAAATCTCCTGACAGTAGGTCCGAATAGCGATATTCTGGAACTGAATATCGGAAGCACTCCACAGACGCGTTTCTACAACTTCGGTATCCGAGCTAAGTTTTAACTAGACCCAAAATTGAAAAACATGAATACTAAAATATTATATTTCTTTGGTGTCCTCTTATTCCTTTCCAGCTGTCAGGATTTGATCGATCCGGCGATTGAGAATATCCAAGGTCGGGAAGACATGCTAGAGAGACCGAGATTAGCGCAGGGCTTATTGATCAATGCCTACCTGAGAATCCCTACCAACGGCTGGACATTCAGCGAGATGGCCACAGATGATGCTGTGAGTAGCAATCCAACCAATGGATTTCTAAACATAGCTACAGGCCAATGGGCATCAAATAATAATCCAGTCAACCAATGGTCAGGTGCGCAGTCTGCAATTCAATACCTGAACGTGATGTTGGAGGATGTGGATAGTGTGAATTTCGCCGTAGATCCTATCGTAAATCAGATGTTTGTAGATCGTCTCAAAGGAGAGTCTTACGGTCTGAGAGCATTATTTATGTACTACTTGCTACAAGCGCATGGTGGGATGGCTGACGGGCAATTGCTCGGAGCTCCAATTCTTACAGCTTCTCAGAATGTAGAATCAGAGTTCAATATTCCTAGAAATACATTTGAAGAATGTATGAATCAGTTGTACGCTGATGCAGACAAGGCATTGGCTTTACTTCCAATGGACTTAGGGAATATTACAGACCCCTACTTAATTCCTAGCAAATATGAAGGAGCAGAGACTGGGCAATACAACAGGGTGTTTGGTGATGACGCCATTCAGTTGGTTTCTGGTAGAATTGTTCGTGCGGTGATGGCTCAGGCTGCATTGCTAGCTGCTAGCCCTGCTTTCAATCCTGGGGGCGATGTAGAGAAGTGGAAAACTGCAGCGTCAAATGCAGCAGAAATTCTCAATACAATCGGAGGTGTCAGCGGTTTGTCTCCAACTGGTGGAACTTGGTTTGCCAATAACGAAGAGCTTAACGCTATCGGTGGAGGTATGAACCCTGCTGAGATTTTGTGGAGAACATCCATCGGTCCGAGCAATAACTTAGAAGCGGATAATTACCCGCCAACACTATACGGAAGAGGACTGATCAATCCTACACAAAACTTCGTGGATGCCTTTCCTATGGCAAATGGCTACCCTATCAGTGCAGCAAATAGCGGATATGATGCTCAAAATCCTTATTCTGCCCGTGACCCTAGATTAAATCAATCTGTGGTATTGAATGGCAGTGCTTCAGGGCCAAGTAATACTACTATTATTACTGCAGCTGATGGAGAAACTAATGATGCGCTAAATCGGGTAGAGACTTCTACACGTACTGGCTATTACCTGAGAAAACTGTTGCGTCAGGATGTAAATCTAAATCCTAATTCGACTAATCAGCAGGTTCATATGAAGCCCCGCATCAGGTACACAGAGATATTCCTAATCTATGCTGAAGCTGCAAATGAAGCTTATGGTCCTACAGGAATGGGTAGTGCTAGCTATTCAGCTTATGATGTAATAAAAGCAATCCGCCAGAGAGCAGGAATTGGAACTGAAAATGGCGATGAATACCTAGAGTCTATCAAGGGTGATCAAGCTGCAATGCGTCAGTTAATTCGTAATGAGCGAAGATTGGAGCTAAGTTTTGAAGGCTTCAGATTTTGGGATTTGCGCAGATGGAATGTCAATCTCAATGAAACTGCCAAAGGAATGACCATAGAGGATGACAGCTATGAGGTCATGAATGTAGAAAACAGGGTATTCAGTGATTACATGATTTATGGTCCAGTGCCATATAGTGAAACGCTGAAGTTTACAGAGCTAAAGCAAAACACAGGATGGTAATATTCACAAGAACACAACCTAACGTGAATCCAATAGACCATAAACTCACTGAAAAATGAAAAATACAGTTTATATACTAGTTGCACTTTCTCTGGTCCTCACTTCATGTAAGAATGATGATTGGGAATTCCCTGACTTCGACTACCAGACAGTTTATTTTGCTTATCAATATCCGGTAAGAACGATCACTTTGGGAGATGACATCTTCGATACATCCATGGATAATGAGGGTAAATTCAAAATCATCGCCACCACTGGAGGCGTCTATTCATCTCCGCAGGATGTGTTGGTAAATGTGGCAGTGGATAATTCACTGGCCGAGGATCTTCTATTTGAAGCCGATGGAGATGAAGTAATGGTACTTCCTTCAGAATATTACCAGCTTTCTGCACAATCCATTATGATCCCGAAAGGTGAAGTGACCGGCGGTGTGGAGATCCAACTTAATAGTGGGTTCTTTAATGATCCTCAAGCTATTAAAAACACCTATGTGTTGCCGTTGAGGATCACTGAAATAGCTAATGCTGACTCAGTCCTATCCGGTGTGGGTTTGGTGGCAAATCCGCAGAGAAATAACCCTGCGGATTGGTCGGTGATCCCAAAAGACTTCGTCTTATATGCATTGAAATATGTGAATCCTTGGCATGGAAACTACTTAAGAAGAGGGCAGGATGTCATCAAAGGAACCAACGGAAACACTGCTTTGGATGAGACGGTGATCAGGCATGCAGAGTTTGTGGTAAAAGATGAGGTGAACTTTTTGGAAACAAGGTCATTGAATCAAGTCGAGTTTCCATTATCCTACCCTGGAGAGGATGGGACTAATATCCCAGCAGACATTGTATTGACTTTTGACGAAAGTGGAAACTGTACAGTTTCAGCATTGGGAGACGGATATACGGCTAGTGGAGCTGGGAAATTTGTATCGAAGGGGGAGGTGAAAAGCTGGGGCGATAAGGACAGAGATGTGATTTACCTACAGTATGAAATCAATCTTCCCGAAATGACAATTTCAGCTACTGACACGCTTGTGGTTCGCGACAGAGCGGTTGGCATGGAGACATTTTCTCCTGTAGTGAAAAACAACAATTAACTAGACCCAAGAAAACATGAAGCAATTATATATTAAATGTTTTGGTATTCTGGCTGTTGCTATCGGAACTTCCTCATGTGCTGACTATATCGCAAATGATGAGTTTCAGGTAGAAAAGCCGATGAATATTGCCGAACAAGAGGTACTCAATGGCTACGGGGTACTTAGGAGTTACATAGACACCGTAGCCTATCCTGATTTTAAGCTAGGTGGTGCTGTTACCATGTCCCAATACGATGACAGAGGAGTAATGTATCGTCTGATCAATAGTAATTTCGATGAAATCACTGCTGGATATGGCATGAAGCACGGAGCTATAGTTCAGGCAAATGGAAATCTGAATTTTGATGGGGTTAACGCAACTTTGGAAGCTGCATCAGCTGCAGGAACATCTGTCTTTGGTCATACACTGGCATGGCATGCAAATCAAAATGCTACTTACCTAAATAGCCTGCTTGAACCTCTAGTAGTGAATTCACCTGCATTTGCCAATGAATTGGATCTTTCCTCACCGATGGAAGGAACTATGGATGGCTGGTCAAAAAATGGGGATGTTATGATCGCTGGAGACAAAGGAATGGGAGAAGGAACTTCTGCTTTTGTTTTAAAATCAGGCTCAGGAACTGATCCTGAGAGCGTGCAACTTACTACTCCAGCTATTCCGGTAATTCAGGGAAAAGAATATGAAGTAGTCGTCTATATCAAATCCGATCAACCTGGTCAAGGAGGAATTACTTTTGAAGGTCTTTCTGAGAACATGCCAGCAATAGATTGGATGGGCACTGGTGTTGATAGCACTGCATTTGAGACAAGTATTTCATGGCAAGAGATCCGATTCCAAATCAGTGATTTTGAAGGAGATTCTTTCAAAATGAATTTTAACATGGGCTACATGCCTGGCGTTTCTTATTCCATCGACATCAGCAATCTTTATGTATATGATCCTGATGGAGAACCTGCTATTAATAACCTAATTGCCGATGGTGATTTCGAAAATGGAAATGGCTGGGGAGGCTGGGGAAATGGCTCTTCTCGTGGTGTTACAGCGGATGGAATGGGCTTCGGCGGTTCTGGCAAAGCTTTTTACGTCACTAACCCTTCTACCACAGGTGGTTTTTGGGAAGTACAGACTTCTTATGAATTAGCTGAACCACTTAAAAATGGAGAAGAGTACAAGCTTACTTTCTGGGTGAAAGGAGACGCTGAAGGAATTATAAGACCAGAACTTCAAAGTCCAAACTACTCATCCAATGGCTTTGGCCAGGTAGGTGTCACTAAAGAATGGAAGCAAGTTTCACTGACTACAGTCGCTAGCGCAGATGATCGTATTCGATTTGTGATCAGTTATGGGGAATTCGCAGGAACAGTCTATCTGGATAATGTAGTCTTGAGCAGTGCTTCACTTTCAGGAGGGAGCACTACACTGGTGAAGAAGACCGAGGAAGAGAAGTTATCAATCATTTCGGGAGAGTTTGAAAGATGGATCGCTGGAATGGTTACTAATTCTAAAGAGCATATCAAGGCCTGGGATGTAGTAAATGAACCTATGGACGATGCGAATCCTTCAGAATTGAAAACCGGAGTTGGCCGGCCAAGTATCGCTGCTGACGAATTCTTCTGGCAAGATTACTTAGGTAAAGACTACGCTGTAAAAGCTTTTGAACTTACTGAGCAATACGGGAATCCGGACGACATTCTTTTCATCAATGACTATAATCTCGAATATAGCCTGGAGAAAACCCAGGGTCTGATCGATTATGTAGCATATATAGAAAGCAAAGGAGTAACGGTGGATGGAATCGGTACTCAGATGCACATTGCTATAGATTCAGACAAGGATAAAATTGTCTCTATGTTCAAAATGCTAGCTGCTACGGGCAAACTTGTCAAGGTTTCAGAGCTGGATGTACGTGTAAATTCTACCAATCCTACTCCTGAAATGATGCAGCTGCAGCGTGAGATGTATAAGTTCGTAGCAGAGATGTATATGGAGCATGTGCCTGCTACACAGCGCTACGGTATCACCATTTGGGGTGTGACTGATAGTGCTGAGAATTCCAATTGGCTTCCAGGAGAAAAGCAGGGACTTTGGGATCTTAATCTGAATCGTAAACCTGCTTATGCTGGGTTCGCTGAAGGATTAGAAGGAATGTAAAAAACTATCCACTAACCTAAGTCATAGTTCTTTTCTGGAAGCATGGCTTAGGTTAGTTTTTTTTGACCCAATAAACAGGTTTATTATAGGATGTTTTTCAATCACCATAACCTGTTTTTTATAACGAAACTAATAGAAATCCAGCGCTTTGGGATGTGTTCAATTATCTGAAAATCTTGCGAAAACCAATCGAAACCTATGAAAAATAACTTGGAGAATCTCGAAAGATTAGGTACTTTATTACAAAGCGGTGTGATCACTGAGGAAGAGTTCAATAGCCAGAAAAGTAAACTTTTAAGAACTTCCTCCATGAGCCTATCCAACAATCTTTTTGGCCTAAATGAAAACACCTATTGCTTTCTGATTCATAGTTCAGTGCTGTTGGGATTTGTACATGTATTACTTGGATTGATAGTGCCTATCATACTTTGGACGTTGAATAGGGAAAATAACCCAAGCATAGATCAGCATGGAAGAAATGTGCTAAACTGGATTTTGAGTTTTGCCATCTATCTTCTGCTCAGCCTCATCATTGTTTTCCCGATGAACAACTTCATGCAATTTCCCTTGAGTCAATCATTTAATTTGAATGTGCTACCATCCTTGTTTACCGGGTTTTTCCCTATTACAATTCTGATGATCCTGAATATTATTTTCATACTCATAGGTGCGTTGAAAGCCAGCACTGGTCAGCTATGGAAATATCCACTCAGCATCCGGTTTTTCAAAAAAACTAGCTCGATCGAAGCCATGCCTAAGAACTAAGATCGAAAAGGTTTTCGTAATCTTTGACCGACGTTAATACGCAATAGACTTATAGAATGTAGCATTTGTAACCCAGCATATCAACCAGTAATTTATTCGTATTTTCAATAACCATAAACCTAAAAAACCATGAAGCAGTATTCACTTATTTTTGTATTCCTTTGGACATTCAGCAGCACATTCTGCTTTTCTCAGACCGAAAGTTCTTCAATCAAAGAAGATTTTAAACCTTCAATTACAAATCAGCCGGGCAAGGAATTTCCCCAAGTCAATTCTCAAGGCTATGCCAGATTTCGTATAGAAGCCCCGCAAGCAGACAGCGTGAGAGTAAGTCTTGGTCTTGGAGGCAGAGGAGGTACCAAACTCACCAAAAACGAAGATGGAGTTTGGACTGGTACCACGGAAGGCCCGATGGATGAAGGCTTTCATTACTATCACCTGACAGTAGATGGTGGCACATTCAACGATCCAGGTTCCAAAAATTATTATGGTTCTACCCGTTGGGAAAGTGGCATAGAGATTCCAGCTCACGATCAGGATTTCTATGCGTTGAAGAACGTACCTCATGGTCATGTGCAGCAGGTTCTTTTTCCTTCTCCAAGTACAGGTACCTCCCGGAGAGCTTTCGTCTATACTCCTCCTGGATATGGAAAAGATGCTTCCAAGCGATATCCTGTTCTTTATCTTCAACATGGTTGGGGAGAAGATGAGACAGCTTGGAGCAATCAGGGCCATGCAAATTTGATCATGGACAACTTGATCGCTGAAGGGAAAGTTGAGCCCTTTATTATCGTGATGACTTATGGAATGACTAATGAAGTGAAATTTGGAGGTTTACGGGATTTTAAGGTAGATGCTTTCCAGACAGTTTTGGTAGATGAGCTGGTGCCTTATGTAGATGAAAATTTCAGGACTTTGGCAGATCAAAAACACCGGGCGATGGGCGGACTTTCCATGGGAGGAATGGAAACACATTCCATTACACTCAATAAACCTGAAGTGTTCTCTCGCTATGCACTTTTAAGTGGAGGAATCTATACTCCGGAGGAGCTGAAGGATTCTACCAAGCCAGATCTGATTTTCATCAGTGCAGGAAGCAAGGAGAATCCTGATCGGGTGACAAAAGCGGTGTCAGCATTGAAAGAGGCAGGGTTTAATGCGGTTTCTTACGTTTCAGAAGGGACAGCACATGAGTTTCAGACTTGGAGAAGAAGCTTGTATGAACTTGCCCCGATTTTGTTTTCAAACAAATAGGGTGGAAACGACTTCGTTAATTCATTTTTCCCCAATTACAGAAAAAGATATTGCGTATTAACCTACAATTAACCTATTAATTACCTATTCTATGATATTCAAAAAAGCCTTAACCTTTGCTTCATTGACTCTGCTGTTTTCAGCCCAAAGTCCGGATAGTGAGCGTCTCAAAGATATTTTTGCAGATAGTTACCACATTGGAGTTGCCGTCAATGCTTGGCAAGTAAACAGCTCTGATGAGAAAGTAAGCTCTCTGATTGCAAACCAGTTCAACAGTCTTAGTCCGGAAAACGGTCTTAAATGGGAGCGGGTGCATCCTGAACTTGATCGCTATGATTTCAAATTTGGAGACGAGTATGTCGCTCTGGGTGAAAAAATAGGAGCTTTTACGATAGGCCATTGCCTAGTTTGGCACCAGCAAGTTCCGCGTTGGGTCTTTCAGGATGAAAACAATGAGCCTCTGGATAAAGATGCCTTAATAGCAAGAATGGAGGACCACATCGAGACCGTTGCTGGACGGTACAAAGGAAAAATCCATGGATGGGATGTGGTCAATGAAGCATTCAACGAAGATGGCTCGTTTCGCGAATCCACCTGGTATAAAGTCACCGGAACTGAGTTTATGAAAGCTGCTTTTCGCAAAGCTCATGAAGTAGATCCTGAGGCAGAATTGTATTACAATGACTACAATGTCTGGAATGCAGCTAAGCGTAAAGGTATTCTTGATTTTGCAAAGGAAATGGTGTCTGAAGGAATCAAAGTGGATGCAATAGGTATGCAAGGGCATTATCAGCTTGATACGCCTACACTGGAGCAGATCGAGCAGGGAATTATTGATATCCACGAAGCTGGATTTAAAGTAATGGTGACCGAGCTTGATGTAGATGTGTTGCCTAGACCGCGTCGTGCTGTCGGAGCTGATTTGAATATGAACTTTGCCAATTCAGATGAATATAATCCTTATAAAGATGGCATTACGCCTGAAGGAGAAGAAAAGCTAGCTCAGCGATATGCTGATATTTTTAAGATATATGAAAAGCATAAAGACAAAATTACCCGAGTGACATTTTGGGGTTTGGGTGATGGTACGAGTTGGTTGAATAACTTTCCCGTGAGAGGCAGAACAAACTATCCTTTGCTATTCGACAGAGATCTGCAACCAAAGACAGAGGTAATCGATAAAATTGCCAGCGTGGTGAAATAACCAAAAGTCAAACAGTAGAAAAAGGGCAAATTCAACTAGATGAATTTGCCCTTTTTTTAATTACATTTTATTCTTTAAAAAGGGGTGGCAGAACTTTCTGCCACCTTTTTTAATCTTGTAACCCAATCTATTTTACTGTTTTTGATGTTTATAAAATTATTAGTTATCCAAGCAACTGTTGTGTAAGTAAAGCGTTGGCTGAATAGATAACAGATCGAACTCTTTACTTTAAACCCAAAATATAACTTACCATATCCTTTGCGTCTTCTTCACTCAATGTGGTATGCGGTGGCATGACTGTTTCACCCCATATACCAGATCCACCTTTTATAACTTTCTCAGCAAGCATGGCGATGTTTTCTTCATTATTAGCATACTCTGCAGCTATGTCAAGGAAAGCAGGTCCAACTATTTGTTTGTCCATATAATGGCAAGACAAGCAGTCTGAGTTAGCCACTTTGTCTTCACCTGACATTTTTTTTGAAGCACTTCCATTTACTACTTCTTCCTCAGGCTCAGTTTCCTTTTGAGGAGCTGATTCCACTGGAGGTGTAGGTTCAGGAGTTTTGGCGACGGCCACAGTTTCCTCTTTGGCTGATTTCTCAGCGGTACTTTCTCCTCCTCCGCATGCGAAAAAAAGAACAGCTATAAGGACCGTAGCTGACTTTGATAGAATTGTAATTTTCATTCGTTTATACTAGTTGTATTCAAGGTCTAAATTTGAATAAATGCTTTTCCTATTACGGATTAGATTTTGGTTTAGTTAAATCAGAGTTAAATCAGGAGGTTGGGTATTTAACCCAACTTCCTTCTTCGAATTGAACTTAGCTGTTCAGCGTGAATTCAGGCAAGTGCTTTATTTTGCCACCCTCCATTGCTGATTCGTGAGCTAAAATACCTACACAGGTAATGTTTGCAGATTCCTTGGCATTTGGATAAGGAGCTCGTTCTTCACTTAGTGCATTCAAGAATTCATTTACCAAGTGTGGATGAGATCCACCATGGCCTGAACCTTGAATGAATGACAAGTGCTGGTTGTCATCACCGTCATATACTCCGGCAGTGGTGAAAGGGGCAATTTCCTCAGGAAGTAAATGTCCATAATCAGGAATTTTCACTTTCTCTGGGCTTTCGCCTGTATGAATCACTGAGTCTTCATGCTCAATCAAAGTCCACTCAAATGATTTCTTAGAACCATATACGTCAAAGCTCTCACGGTATTGTCTTGCTGTATTGAACAGTGACCTAGTCACCTCTGCCGCCAAATCTGAATCCTTGAATTTGATATGACAAGTTTCAATAGCGAAAGGTGATCCGTATTTTGGAATCAACTCCTCATCAATTCGTCCTGAACCTAGGCACGAGACATATTCAGCCTGAGCCTTTGGCAATGCCAATACAGGTCCCACGCAATGGGTAGCATAATGCATAGGAGGTAGGCCTTCCCAATAGCCAGGCCAGCCCGCCATTTCTTGTTGGTGGGATGCACGTAGGAACTGGATTTTACCTAGCTCGCCTTTCTCGTACATTTCCTTTACGAAAAGAAATTCACGGCTATAGATCACAGTCTCCATCATCATATAGGTCAATCCAGTTCGCTGAACTTCCTCTACGATTTTCTTACAATCTTCTACAGAGGTTGCCATGGGAACGGTGCATGCGACATGCTTTCCAGCTCTTAAAGCTTTCAGCGATTGCTCAGCATGATTTTGAATTGGCGTATTGATATGAACAGCATCTATGTTTGGATCTTTCAGCATCTCGTCGTAATCCGTATAGACATTATCAATTCCGAATGCTTTACCGATTTCGGTTGCCTTTTCTTTACTTCTCTGGCAGATAGCATACATATTTGCCAGTGTATGTTTCTGATAAATTGGAATGAATTCAGCGCCAAAACCAAGTCCGACGATCGCGATATTAAAGGGTCTTTTACTCATTGTTTTTTTAATAGGTTACAGATAAGGTAACAAGTGGTTTAAGGTTAATAGGTAATAGGTTTGAGAGTAATGGGTTCTAATTTTATAACTAACTAGATGAAATAGGTTTTAGGTATTCTGATATTTTACTAGTGATCTGAATGTGTAATTCAGAATTTTCAATCAGGTATCACTTTGCCGCCCAGCTTTTAAGAAACTGTAGTCCTTCTTTGGCAAAGCCATCCTGAGAAGGTACCAAAGGCTTCCATATACAAACAGCGCCAGCTAGCTCTTTCACATCGGGAGTGAAGCTTTCGATCGAGACGACACCTGTGTAATTAATCGCCTCCAATCCCCGCTTATAGGCATCCCATGGCGTAATACCTGTGCCAGGGGTGCCTCGGTAATTCTCTGAAACCTGGAAGTGAATCAATTTATCCCCAGCCAGTTTGATGGCTGCTTCGGGGTTTGGTTCCTCGATGTTCATATGAAACCCATCCAAAATCACCTTTGCTTCAGGTTCATTGATGTCCGTGATCAGGCGCATCAGTTCTTCGCAGGTATTGATCAAATCAGTTTCGAAGCGATTGAGGGTTTCCAATGCGATATCCAATCCGAATTTTCTTGCGCTTTCACACACAATTCGAAGATTGGTCACGGCGCGATCCCATTCGATTTTCTTCTGCTCAGGAGATACCAATCTTGCTTTTCCCACAGCTGAATACATGGGGCCGGCTACGAATTTTGAGCCAAGTCCAGCAGCGATTTCGAAGCAATCATTCAGATAATCAAAACTGGTTTGGTGAAAGCTGGGATCTTCATTGGTGAAGTCCCGGCTAGTCCCAAACGCTCCGCAGATGACAGCTTCTAAGCCGTTGTCTGCAAGAGCCTGTTTTACTTCTTTGATATCAATCAAGGCAGGATCCTCCACAGGAATCTCCACTACATCGTATCCGAATGCCTTGATTTTTGGGAAAAGACTAAGTGTTTCTTTCGAAAAAGGAGAAGTCCATAACCAGGTGCTAACTCCGAATTTTACTTCTAATGCCATCCTTAAATTACTTTCATTATGCCGTTCATTTGCTTCCAATGATTTGGAAGCGTGCAAACGAATGGATAATCACCTTTTTGAGAAGGCACTGTCATGAGGATGGATTCTGTAGAATTAGGGAATACTAGCAGCGTAGAAGCTAGGACCTCGGGAATGCTAGGAACGAAGCTTTTATCCATTCCAGTCAGATCCTGAGCCATTTGGTCCGCAGTCTGACCGATTTTTTCCAAAGATCCAATTGTACCTATTACCAAATTGTGCTGTACAAAGTCAGGGTTATTGAAGTCTAATACCAGCTTGGTTCCTGCGTTTACTATGATCGTAGATATGTCAAATTTCATTTCGTGAGGGACAGCAGTTAAAGTAAACTGCCCATCCTTCACTACCTTGATTGAGGCCACTCCTTTATTGGCGTCTCCCGAAGCTGGCTTTTTCAAATCCAAGTTTGAATCATTACCGATCCTTCCTGAGAATCTCCAGTTTCCTTCGTAATCGCCTGGATTATTGTTAGAGTCAAACTGACCTACCCGCACATTCTCTGGTGACAAAGGAGCAGTAAATAATCCTTTTGCTTTTCCTTTATCTACTTCATTGCCGTCAATTTTCAGACTCATGCTTCCATCTTCTTTCAAAGAAGCGGTGACCACAAATTTTTCAGATGGCAAATTCTTACGAGACTTAATGATTTTCATATCACCATCTTGTACGATAGCAAAATTCATTGCGTCCTTATAGACATATAAACTATACCCGTTCGTGCTGTTTCCTTGAGATACTAAAATACCGTCTAATGCCTCTCTGCCTGGCGAAACTTCCATTTCTATGGTCATTTCCTTTCCAGTAAGATCAGGTGGGAAGAGGAGTGCATTTCGTTGACTAAGTGTGTATACTTCTGAAACCAAACTTTTGGAGATTCTGTCTGCAACTCCCATTAAGGAATCTGGTTGGGAAGCAGGTGCTGCTTCTCTGTTTTCAAACGCAGATGGGTGAGTCAATGCGGCTGCGAAAATCGCTTGTGGCAAGTACTCATCTTTTGCATTATCCTGATTTTCAGAAATGGCCAACAATTTTTTGGAAACATCAGCAGAAGCTGGCAATTCAGACACAACCAATATAGCCTGCTTTCTGGTTTGAAGATTGGCATCATCCATCAAATTAGCCGCTAGGATAGCATCCAGCGCTGCTTGATTTCTAGGGATAACTCTTACTGCGTTCTTTCTCACACCAGCAGAAGGATGACTCAAAGCCTTCTCAACTACCTCTTGAGCTTTTGCATTATTGCCTTCCAATTCTCCCAAACCTTTCAAAGTCCAAAGTGCATTGACAGCCGGACCATTAAGCCCTGCCTCATCCACTTCAGTAGAATTGATTATTTCATACAAACCATCCACAACTTCTTTATTCTGAGTTTCCACGATCAATCGCTGAGCAGTAAGTCTCCAGAACATGTTGTCGCTTTTCATAGCATCAAGCAATTCGCTCGCACTAGCATCTTTCAGATCGAAGGTTTTAGAAGATTCGTTTCCTTTGTAAGTAAGACGATAGATTCTACCATGCTGTCTATCGCGCAATGGGTTGATGTATGCATTACCTTCACCATTGTCAAAACCACGAGGAGTAGGGTTGTGTTGGATAATGAAGTTGTACCAATCAGCTACCCAAAGTGATCCATCAGGACCAACTTCTGCATGTACTGGGCTAAACCATTCGTCCGAACTAGCCAAAATATTAAATGCATTTTTCTCTCTATATCCAGATCCTTCTTCAATCAATCGAGCATTGTGAAGCACTCGTCCAGTTGGCTCCGCTACGAAAGCCATTTTGTTCCAATACTCTTGAGGGAAATTTCTAGCTGTATACAAGTTGTGTCCAGCAGCAGCTGTATAGCTTCCAAACCAATCCACCTGTCTCAGAAACGGTGTGAGGTGTGGCATGTCGTAGTGCGAGTCAATTCCTGTAGCAGTATTTGGAGTTCCTTTATAAACAGTTCTTTTAGCATATTTCGTATCCATTGCTAGATATACGGAGTGCTGACCGTTTGCTGTAGAAATAAACGTTTCGAAGTCTTCTGAGAAGCCTAGTCCCCATGTATTGTTACTGGTACGGCCTAGGAATTCCAAATTCTCCCAATTCGGATCAAATCTATAGGCTCCTTGGCTGAAATTGAAAGACTTGCCGCTTACAGTACCATTGAAGCCTGAGTAACCTAAAACTCCCCAGATTTTATTGTCGAAACCGTATTTCAAATTTGATGGACCGGCATGCGTATCGTACTTACCCCATCCTGTCATTACCACTTCTTTCACATCGGCTACATCATCACCGTCTGTATCTTTTAAGAACACAAAATCAGGTGCCATGGAAATCAACATCCCTCCATTGACAGCCATGATAGAAGTAGGGATATTTAGGCCTTCGGCAAAAACAGTTACTTTATCTGCTTTGCCGTCACCATCTGTATCTTCTAGAATCTTGATTTTATCGTCACCGCCTTCTTTGCGAATTTCGTTAGGGTAATCGGTTGTTTCTATTACAAATAATCTTCCTCTTTCATCCCAGGCAAAAGCGATAGGGTTGATAATCATAGGCTCTGAAGCAAAAAGTTCTAGTTCGAAACCTACAGGAACCTGAACCAATTTCATTGATTCTTCCGGAGATAGAGGCAACTGATAACGCGGTGCTGGATCTCTTTTTTCGTAGTTTGGTATATCTGCTTCTTCGAATTGTGGGGTAGGAATATTGTATTCTGTCAAAAGTTTGTTGACATCATCGCCTACAGCCCATAGGATACCATTTGCTACGAGGTTTTGGAAATCTTTTTTCTCCCAAGTCTTCTCATTGTGGCCGTAAGCGGTGTAGAAAACTCTGCCTTTTCCTTCTTCAAGAGTCCAGGTGTATGGCTCGCTACCTGTGTCGTCCTTGCGCTCCATTAATACATGCATGTCAGGATTGAGTTGACTGTGAACGTAAGTTTCATCCCAAGTTTCGAACTCACTGATTCCATTCATAATAGGAGAATCCTTATCCACAATAGTGGCTGTGAAGTCGCCTGTACCATGTGATTTGAACTGACCGCCTACTGTTTCTATGTACCAAGGAGAGTTTTGAAAGCAAAATGAAGCCGAGTGAATCGGAATCAGTGCTTTCCCGCCTTGAATATATGATTTCAAGGCTTCCTCTTGTTCTGGGCTGATCTTGTCATGGTTTGCATAGATCATCAAGCCATCGTAGTTGTTCAGCTTGGTTGAATTTAGATCATTTGGATCAGTGGTGTAGGTTAGATTGATTCCTTTTTGAAATAAAGGAGTCTCTAGGTACATCATCAGCTTTTCAGAGTTGTGATGCTCACTTTCATGTCCTAAAACCAGAATTTCCACTCGTCTGGGTTCGGTAGATGAAAGGAAGTTTTTGTTGCCATTTCCTCCGCATCCCGTGAGAAAAGCAATCATTAAAATCACCAAACCAAAATAAGGTGAATTAGGTACTTTTGGGGTTTTGAAAATCATATCAGTTTTATAAGTATTTATAGCCTACTAAATTCATGTATTAATTTGAGTGGTTCTCCCTGTTTAAGCCTAAAAAATGACTGAATTATGATTAATTATTACTTCTAACTCAAGAATTACTAGAAAAAACAGATATTAGTAGCCGCTAGTTTACCTATATAGGCTTTTGCAAAATGAGGTAAGATTTTTAACGTCAGCGAATTAGATGAGCGCATTCTTGATGTTTAGCTAGATTTGTACTGATTCACTCTCTAAATTGACTTTTTAATGACTTGAAATCTTGCCAAACTTGTTGATTTTCGCGGTTATTTAGAGATGCTTTGATTGATTTGCCCTGATAGTCATCAGGAGTGACTTCTGGTAGTTTGGCAGGTGTTATTTTAATTTAAAAAGGGAGATTTCCCTAAAAAACCTGCTTTAATTATACTTTAGGCTTTGCTGGGAGGCGTTAGTTGATTGATCCAACTTCAAAAAAAATCGCAATTGATTTAAAAGTAAATCCAAAATCAGTAGTGGATAATATCTTCATACTGAGTTTATTCATTCGCAGATTTTGTGGGATTTTGATGCTCTTTTCTAAATCGCTCTGTGAAAAGTGGTTGTTATTCTGGAGGAGACTTGCTGCTACATATGAAATTTGCCAAAGTGGTTTCTTTCTACCTACTTAAGAAAAGGAGAGCATTAGGAAAAAGATCGGAGAAAGCTTATGGCACATTCTCCGATCTTTTCTTTTAACTCTTATTTTTTTATCCCTGGGTACAGTGTGCTTTCAGGAAGCTCGATGGACAAATCCAGTAAGTATTTAATTACCGAAGCCACATCCACTAATCCCATTTCCTGTATTTCTACATTTTCACGAATTCCAGCTCCCCAGGCAATAAAGCCCGTTTCGATTTCGTCGAATTCAGGAAAATAGCCATGTGTACCACCTTTAGCAGGTTTTAAAATAGCTCCATTGCTGGATCCAGAAATTGATATTCCCTGGATAGGAGCAAGGGCCAATACTGCATTGGGATCTGCGCCGATTTTATCCAACTCTTCTCTATCCACTACTCTGAATAGTTTTTTGATAGAATCAGGTAGTTCAGCGAGAATTTCTTTTACTTTTTCTGCTGACTCCTGATCATTTTTGTCTTTCAGATGAAGGAATGCCGAAGCACCACTGGAATGAAAAGTAGCCTTCCAGTTTCCTCTATCCGGTTTATCTTCCATTAGCCCAGCTTTGACCAGCCAAACGTTAGGACTCAATGCGCTGTGAATATTCACAAAACCATGATCTCCTGTGATTATAAAGGTTGTTTTATCCAATATTCCAGCTCGTTCTGCCGCTTCTATGATTTTACCGATTGCTCGATCTGTGGCAGCTACAGCTTTACTAACCATAGGTCCGTTTCTTCCTTCACTGTGCTGAAAATGATCTGTTGCTATTAAATGAAGGGTGATCAGGTTTGGCTTGTAGGTTTCCAGTACATACCCTGCCATGTCTCCGATTCTGTCTTCCCGGTTTAAATAGTCCCCGTTAAACGTTTTTTCATTTAGTTTTCCTAGAACATTTAGCTCCATCTCTGCCATTAGACCCTTTGGAGTCTCCATAGCTCTCATAGGTTCTATTCTGCCTCCATTTTCCAGACTCCAAAATTCAGGAATGTTATAATCGATAGGTGCGTTGACAGAAACTGGCCAAAGAAAACTAGCGCTAGTCATACCATCCTTGCGGACTGCGTGCCATAGGGTAGGTACTTGAATTAATTCATTCTCCCAGTACCATCTTCCCGTCTGGCCAGTTGGTTCAAAGGGTGCATTGTAATACACGCCATGTTTAGCAGGAGGAAACCCTGTGATGACAGTGGTATGGGAAGGGTAGGTAACGGAAGGGAAAACGCCAGTCACACCCAATGAACGGGCTCCTTCTTTTGCCATAGTTTGAAGATTAGGTGCAGGCCATTTTTCCTCCAAATAAAAGTTTGGGCGGAAACCATCTATAGAAATCAAAACTACGTGGTCTGAAGGTCTTGGGGATTGTGCCGAAGCGAAGTACTGTATTCCTGCAGTGAACAACAGGATTAGAGTTATCTTCATCTTGGATAAGCTGGTGATTTTTATCATTTTGTTTTTGATATAAGCAGTCCGCTGCCTATAATTTTTGACAGCGGACTTTTAGATGATTTAGAAAAATATTTTACCGGAAATCTGCATCTGATATGGAGTTCCTCCGGGAGTAGTAACCCCTACATTTGGATTTACTTCATATACATAAGCTTTCTCAACTGGATCAAAATTCCTGATGGTAAGCAGGTTTTGGTTCCCTAAAGTCTTGGAGGTTCCCCAATCTTTATTTAGCAAATTGGCTACGTTGAAAATATCAAGCCCCAGTTCGATTCCTGATTTTTTCTCTCCAGAAAAATAGATTTTCTTGGCAGCACGGATATCCCAGTTGCCAAAATATCCATTCTCACCACCATTTCTGACGGCGACTTTTCCTAGGCTTTGGCGGATGTAGTCTTTGGCTAGATTTTCCGAATTTGCTAGGACAGTATTCATCCCATTGATAATACTTTCTGAGAGGCCAGGAGTCGATGGATCAAAAACGAAAGCAAGATCATTGGAATTGACAAAGTCACCATTCACGTTTCCGTTTACACGTAGCGAATATCGAGTTCCGCCTATACCTGAATATCGAACACCAACGACAAAGCCTTTCCAAGTAGGTAGAGTGCCATAAAGTACTACCTTGGTTCTATACTGTCCATTGGAATAGCTCATCCTAGAAAGATCTCTGGGATCGTCCACTACCATCTGGCTGAGTGTTGCACTGTTTGCAACATTTCCATTGTAGGAAGTATTGTCTTTGCTGTCATTCCAAGTGTAACTGGCAGTGATTTGGCCGTCTTTGAAATAGCGGTATGTACCATCAATAACAAAGGTATAGGTATTGTTTCTCCCTTCGCTATTCAGTTCCAAAACCCGACCGATTTGCTCAGTTTTTCTGCCTTTAGTCCAGTCTGCATTTCCATTGGAAGTACTTATTGTTTCTGCAGGTACATATACTCCGCGACCTGCTTCGTCATCTAAGGTGAAATAAGGCTGATCTACCATATTTCTATCTACATACATGTAGTTATTTCTGGCGATAGAAGCGATAAAGTTAACTCCCAGTCTTAATCTATTGTTGAAAACGCGATTATACATCACATTACCTTTGTAAACAGTAGGTACCTTAAGATCCTCGCTGTTCATATTGATGGTGGTGACAGGTGTAATGCCCGGTTGATTGAGTAGATCCACGCCTGGAGCAGTTGTAGGGTCGTTTCTATAGGATACAAAATCCGGTGTTGGAACATTTTCTCCTGTGATATCCACTGCGAAGATCTTTGTACCGTCAAACTGTAAGTTGTTTACATCTGAGTAGTTGTTTAAAGCAGAGCCAAAAATACCTCCTCCAATTCTCAGAACATCCTGTTGCTTTTCATTGATGTCCCATGTGAACTGTATTCTTGGCTGGATCTGAAAGCCACCAGTTTTGACATTGGTTCTCAATCCTAATTCATCATAGACCGTTTGATTGAACGTAGGGCTGTTTTTATATCCAGTGTAATCCCCTCTCAATCCCAATGTTAGGTTCATTCCTCTGCCTAGTTCTGTTTCGGATTGAGCGTAGATACCTCCTCCGAAAATGCTCTGCTCTACAGTTGGGTCTTCTGTTGCTACTTCACGAGCATAGCGGTATGGTTTCTTGTTTTCAAAATTGTCCAATCCTGTAAAATAGAATCTTCCGTTAAATTCACTGGTAGCAAGAGAGGTGAGGTCGTTAAGGAGTAAATCCATACCAAAGGTGAAATTGGTTTTTCCTTTGTTGTAGTACAGGTTATTGACCAATTGATATACATTGGATTCAAATCGCTCCGGAAGATAGCGCTGGCCACCCAGTTGAATAGTTGTATTCACATTGCTTCCGTCTACCGTAGACTCCACACGTTGCACAATTGCCCTAGGGATGTTGCTACTGGGTAGTTGCTCATTTGGCCTTCCGTCATCTAATGTGTAGAGGTATTGAAGCTTAAGCTCATTGGTCAATCGGTTGTTTATTTCTGTTCTTAATGATGCCATCAAGCTGTTTGCTGTAGAAAGATGATCTCCATATACTTCATACAGGTTAATTGAACTATTGTCAGAAACACCTTGACTGTTTAGGTCACGGGAAAAGTTGTTTCGAATAGTAAGCAAATTGGACTTGTTAATTTGGTAATCAATCCTTGCAAAGGCAGTATGCGAGTATCTTTTTTTATCAAAACTTCCTGTCTGGGGAGTTGATGCTACACCATATTCCCCGCGTGCGATCTGTAGGTAACGATCCAAAGATTCCTGGGATAGATTATATCTGTTTTCATCAGCTGGTGTTCTAATATCCGCGATGTAAAGAGGCCTTGCATCGTGCTGACCATCATAGGCTAGAAAGAAATGAAGTTTATCCTTGATTATCGGGCCTCCAAGCGTAAACCCATACTGTTGGATTGCAAATTCATCTTCTCGCTTATTTCCACGCGTGTCGTATTTACTGGATAACCAATCTGCTCTGTTATAAAGGAAAGCTGATCCGTGTACAGTGTTTGTACCTGTTTTAGTCACCGCACTGATAATTCCTCCCCCACTTCTTCCGTTAGTTACATCGTAATCGTTGGTTGACACTTCAAATTCCCGAATAGCCTCCATTGAAATAGAGAAAGGTCCTCGATTGGTGGCGCCACTGGACAACGGACTTTTATTTGTCATCCCATCGATGGTATAATTTGTAGAGGAGTAAAGTTGACCTAATAGATTACTTCCATTGGAAACAGGCGAGAGATCAACCAGGGAGTTGAAATTCCTGCCATTTACAGGCAAAGTTGCCATATCCTTTGCAGTGACAGCAGTAGAACTTCCGAAGCGGTCTATGCTATTGCTCAGCGAATTGGCAACTACACTGACTTCATTAAGTGCTTGTGCTTCTTCACTCAGTTCGATGTCAAGCTTGATGTGATCGCCTTGACTGACATCGTAGCCAGTGAAGACTTTTGTGCCGTAGCCCATATAGGTACAGGTAACCGAATAGTCAGTTGCCAGCGGAAGTTGGTTTACTGTGAAGTTACCTGTGAGATTTGTGATAGCTGAAGCTGTAAACCCTGTCAATTCATTTTTGATAAGCAAGGCAGCGCCGATGAGGGGCTCTCCATTTTTATCAGTTACCTTACCTGAAATAGAGGCATTGGTAGCTTGTGAAAAGGCTTGAACTTCAAGCCCCAGAAACAGGAAAAGGAGAAGGATTCCTGTTCGGAATTGGGTAGAATTTCTTGAACTCATAGTGTTTGGATAATGGTTTAATTTTATCCAAAACTAGATTTGGGCAGCCTCCTTAAATGTTAAAAATTAACAAAGGGTAAAGCTTTAACAATAATATAAAACAGGAAATATTGGGCTAATATTAAATCCCTAGATACCGTTAGTGGGAGTTTACTTTGGTTTGGGTCTTGAGGTATTGGCTACTGTTTGTCTGGTCACTCCGATTAAATCACCAAGGTCTTTTTGAGTGAGTAGCTCTATAATGGCAAATTCTGCCCCATGAGCGTCCGATACTTTGTGGTCGAAGAACGAACTGAGAAATGCCAGCTTTCCCTGTGCTTTTTTCTCATGAAGTTTTTTGAGTTTCTTCTCAGCACTGCACCAACGTTTGACTAGGTAGGAGATAAACCATTCGGATACTTCAGGACTCTGAACTACCATTTGTTTAAAAAAATCCCGGCTGTAAACCCTTAATTTTGTATCAATTAGAGCCTTTGAGAACTCAAAAAACTGATTATTTAGGTATTTTAGATCGCCAAAAAAGTCATCTTTAATAAGAACATCAAAGGTGAACTCCTCTCCATCTTCGGTATAACTGCCAAGTTTCACCGCTCCTTCGATTATCTCATACATGTAGAGGTGGTCAGAAGAAGGGTTGTATATGTATTCATTCTTTTTCACAATAATCTCCCTGACGTTGCCAAAGGATCGATTGGGATTTAACGAGGTGATGTGTTCGAAGAAATTAAAGCTACGATAAGACTCATTGTTAGGACGTACAGGTATAGCCATGCGATTCTTGAATTATTGACTTTCAAAGATACCTCTACACTGTTAGTACAACATTAATCCTGAATTAAGTTTGTGAGCTTAAACTGGTTCTTTACATGGCCTTGATCAATTATTATTTCAAAATTCTAATTGTATAAGTCCTCATTTATAAGCTGATAAATTTCCTAAATCAACGGGGTTTTTTGATTTAGGAACTCCTATTTTTAGTGACTAGTTGACTGATAGTTTCCAGTGTATTGGTTTTAGATCCATTCTTCAAAATCGATAAAAATAGATGATTATATCAGTGCGTTTTACTTAGAAGGATTTTTTTGATGTCCGTAACTTTTTAAACCAATCTTAAAAATATGACCAGTGAATTTATTGATTGTTACTTGCTGTAGTTTGTATAAAAATAGTCGCCCAATAAGACACATTTTCTTTGCTATCTATGGATATAAACTAAACGCTAAAAAACAGAAAAAACAGAAAATCTTGTAAATCTACTGATATATAAGCTTTTGATTTTCCTTGAAACTGGTTTCATCGGGCTGGTAGTCCCGATGCTTATCGGGAGAATTTACGACTTTAAGTTTGATTTTAGAATTGAATATAAAAAAGCTCTTAGAACTAAATCTAGGAGCTTTTAAGTCCGGGTGGCAGGATTCGAAGCATGGCTTGTAATCTTATGAAATACATTGTCTTATGTATTATTTTATTCTCTAGGTCACCGAATAGGGCAAAATTATTTTTAAGTAATGTAACTAGTTAATAATTATAAAGTTAGTGAAATATTTATTTTCTTTCAATAGTATACTAGAAATTAGTTTACATAAGAGTATTAGTTGTTTTATTGATTGATTTTGAAATTTATATTTCAAATATCTTTAAGTTTTGTTTTATGATACCCTGTTGTTTCATTTGATGACGCAGTTGTAGAAAATTGAGAGATTCTAATTTTACTCGTAAAATATTTTATTTCATAAGTGTTTGAGTGGCTTTATATATCTACTAGGCGATTTATGCATTGAGCTTTTTGTCTTTGTTCCGACTGTCATTTTTAGGTGCCCTATCTTTTTTTAACAATTATGGATGCTGTCGAGGTTTAACTATGTCAAAAAATATTACTACAAAAATCAACAATTAATCCATAAGAGAGGCAAGATCTTTATTGGTATCACTCCATAGCGTTTCAAATATATTACTGCGCCTTGGGGTTTTTCCATCACTGCTTTTTCAGTTGGACTTGCTGCCAAATTCTCCTTGGTATGGTTTTTTTTCTTCACCCTATTTCCTAAATACAAGAATTGCTGCAATGATCACTATTTTTTTTCCTTTCATAGACACCCAGGAAGAAAAAACCACAAAATAGAGTTGTTAATAAGAATAGTCCGCTACCGCTCATTTTTATCCATTTGCGAACGCGATGTTTCCATATAATGCTCTTCAAATAGTTAGAAACACTGTTTCAGAAGTGGCACGACTATTATTCCTACATTTAGATAATATGTAATTATCGATGAAGGCAGGTCTTCCACGAGTTGTTACCAGCGGAATGAAAATGTAGATGTAAGGTTCCTTCTATCCAAAAAACAATATTAAATAGATGAAAGACTATCAACTGGGGGAGTTTGAAGAGATCGTAATCTTGACGGTGGGGATCTTAAATAATGCTGCCTATAGTGTGGCAATTAAGGATGAGATTGAGTCCCGATTAAAAAGGACTGTCAGTATGGGAGCATTGCATACCGCATTGAATAGGATGGAGGATAAGGGGTATCTGAAATCATTTTCCGGTGAAGCGACAGAAGAACGTGCAGGGCGACCAAGGCGATATTTTGAAATGACTGCTCTTGGTAAGAAAGCCATACAATATGCCAAAGATACTCGGGATGAACTGTGGGCAGCCATTCCAAAGACCATTTGGCAGTCAAATCTTTCAGGAATTTAAGCGATGAAAAAGCAACATCCTTTTCCTCCAAAATATTTCCTCAGGTTCTTTCGCTGGTTCTGCCATCCTAGGATGCTTGACTATATCGAGGGTGACTTAATAGAAGTGTATGACAGGAATTTCAAAAAATTGGGCAAGCGCAAAGCTGACTGGAAATTTATTCTCGATGTACTGTTGCTCTTCCGCCCAGGCATTATTCGGCCCAGAAAACCAATTCCAAACTTAACCACTTATGGTATGTATAAAAGTTATTTTAAAATCGGCTGGAGAACTCTAATCCGTAACAAGGAATATGCACTAATCAATATTGCTGGACTGGCATTGAGTGTGACATGTTGTATTTTAATTTTTGTGTTGGTAAAGCATCACCTGAGTTTTGACGATTTCCATCAAAACAAAGATAGAATCTATCGAGTAGTCACTGAGCAACACAGGGAATCGGTCTCTTATGTGAACAGTGTTCCTTCGCCATTAGGTCTGGTTTTGAGGGAGAATCATACCTATGGAGAAAAGGTGGCAAGAATGTTTCATGACAGTAACTCTGTTATCACTTTTGAGCGCAATGGAGAAATGCAGATGATTAAGGAACCTGATGGTTTTGCTTTTACGGAGCCTGAATTTTTCGAGATATTTGATTTTCCCCTCGTACAGGGATCAATTGTAACAGCCCTGAATGAACCAAATTCAGCTATCCTTACCGAAAGACTAGCCAAGAAATATTTTGCTGAACAAAATCCAATTGGTCAGGTGATTACCTATGATAATCAGGTATCTTTTACCATCACTGGAATCTTGAAGGATCTTCCAATTACCACCGATATCCGCCCAGAGATATTTGTATCCTATTCTAGCCTTAAGGAATACAATCCTTGGCTAGCCTCGGACAATGCCTGGGGAGGAATCAGCTCAGGAATGTATTGCTACACGTTGCTCCGGGCAGGAGTAAGTCCGGAAGAGGTGGAGGAAGCATTGAAGCCTTATGTAAAGCAGAATAGGCCTGAAAGTAAGAATGTTCACCATTATAAATTGCAACCTCTTTCAGATATTCACCTGAATGGGAGGTATGGAGGAGTTTTGGAGATGTCAGACATAGGAATTCTCATAGCGATCGGGATCTTTTTGCTGCTTACTGCATGTGTGAACTTTGTGAATCTAGCGACTGCCCAAGCTTTGAAAAGATCCAAGGAAGTGGGGGTTAGGAAAGTTTTGGGAAGTTTCCGAGCTCAGCTCTTCTGGCAGTTTATTTTCGAAACAGCCATCATTGCTACGATTAGTATTCTGATAGCAATCGCGGCAGCTTTTGCCTTAGTTCCTTATGTGAATGACTTTTTCCAAACCCAGATTCCAGTGAATTTTCTTTCTGATGGCATCTTAGTTTTGTTTATCGTAGGGCTGGATGTATTGGTCACGCTTTTAGCAGGATGCTACCCAGCTTTTATTCTGACAGATTTCAAACCCGTAGCTGCACTTAAAGGAAAGCTCTCTATGCAGCAGCTGGGAGGTTTCAATACTAGACGCTCTCTGATTGTCATGCAGTTTGTTATTTCCCAGGTACTGATCATCGGCGTCATCGTGATCATGAATCAGATGCGTTTTGCCAAGGAAGCAGATCTAGGCTTTGATAAGGAATCAATTGTAATGGTGAAGTTGGGAACTGATTCGGTTAATTCTATGCATGTCCTGAAAAATGAGTTTTTACGTCTTCCAGGAGTAAATAAAGTTTCCCTTTGCTACGCAGCACCAGCTTCATCCGACAGTTGGGGTAATTCTATCCGATTTGGCAATGACAGTGAGGAGGTAAACTTCCGGACTAATATGAAATTGGCCGATGCAGACTACATTTCCACTTTTGATTTGGAGTTATTAATTGGTAGGAACATTACACCAGCAGATACTGTGAGGGAAATGCTGGTGAATGAGGCTCTGCTCCAGCATCTCGGAATAACTAACTATGAAGATGCTATAGGACAAGTAATCTATGCAAACGGCGGGTCGATGAAAGGTCCAATAGTGGGAGTAGTTCGTGATTTCCATGACAACTCATTTCATGCCGGGATATCTCCTGCATTGATCGCCAGTGCCAGTAGTATGTATTCCAATTATGCCATAAAAATCAATGGGAACTCTGTGAAAGAAACTTTGGAAGAAATTCAGCAATTGTGGGAAGAGCAATACACAGGTAAAATGTTCGAATATTCATTTGTGGATGAGGATATAGCTCAATTTTACGAATCTGAGGATACGTTGCTAAAGGGGATTCAGTTTTTTTCATTTATCGCTATTTTCATTGGCTGCTTGGGACTATATGGTTTGATTTCATTTATGATTTCGCAGAAGACCAAAGAAGTTGGCATACGAAAAGTGATGGGAGGGGGAGTAGCTCATATCATCTGGCTATTCGGTCAGGAGTTTGTAAGACTGATTTTAATTGCCTTTCTGATAGCTGCCCCGATCGGCTGGTGGTTTATGAATCAATGGCTCCAGGATTTTGAATTTAAAATTAAGCTAGATGTGTGGACCTTTGTCTTGGCGGCGGGCAGTACATTGGTTATTGCTGCCTTTACAGTTGGATATCAGGTACTAAGAGTTGCTTATGTCAATCCTGTATTGAGCTTGAAATCTGAATAAGGAGGGTGTGTGGCTGCTTGATTGGAGGATAGAAGTATTAAAGAGTTAACTCCTTATTGGTTTTTTCGAAGAAACTTTGAAAATCAATAAAATCATTAGATTTGGGATTCAATGAACCCAATAAAATTAAGACACCTACTTTCTCGAATAGTTGAGAAAAATGACGAAAAAGCATTTTCGGAATTTTTTGACCATTATCATACAAGGCTAATAAATCTCTCTTTGCTCTTTTTGCCAAGGTATGATCTGGCTGAAGACGTGGTTTCGGAAGTGCTACTGAAGCTTCTTCAGAAAAAAGAAAGCCTGCTTGAAATCAGAAATTTTGAGGGTTACCTTTTTAAGATGGTTAAGAACAAATCTCTTAATCATTTAAAATCCAAAGCTGAGGAGCTTGGGAATATTCAAATTGATGACATCAATGATTACTTGCTTCCTGAACGGAATGATCCGGAAAAAACTTTAATCAATACCAATTTGGGTCAATTGCTTGACCGTGTCATTCAGGCTTTACCTCCTAAGAGGAGACTTGTGTTCAAGATGGTTAAGGATGAGAATATGTCCCATAAAGAGGTTGCTGAGATTCTAGAAATTTCTGAACGCACCGTTGAAGTTCATTTGAAACTTGCTATTAAAGACCTTCGGGTTTCTTTGAAGGAATACTATGAGGAACACAGGGATTATATCTCTATATCCAAACAAAGGTTCTTATCTATTTTTATATAAATCCTATATTTTAGAAATGTATTTTTGAATTTATTGATCTGACTATCAATGAAATGAGTTGTTCCCCTTAATTTTTTTTAAAAACTCCAGAAATCCATTACGGGATTTTTTTGATTCTACTGTCTTTACTTCTACAAGCATGACACATTTCCTTCATGGACGAAGAATTAGACATAAATCAACTTATTACCCGCTACCTAAACGGACAAGCTAGCCTTTCTGAGAAAAAGCAGGTTTTTGCCTGGGTGAAAGAATCTCCTTTAAATCAATATCAATTTGATAAGTTGAAAGACTATTGGGAGAAAGATACTGCAGATCCTAAGCTGATCAATCATGAGTTTCAGAAGCAGAAGTTATGGAAGCAATACCTTGATTCTTCGGATTCAGCGTCGGAACTGCTTTCAGCCAAACAAAAATCCGGTAGAATAAGATGGATAAGCATTGCGGCTTCCATTTCCTTGCTACTTACTGTCACTGCAATATTTAGTATAAGAGAAAGGTTATCAGCTCCTCAGACCATAGAAATAGAAGTAGCGACAATAGAAAAACATAACCCTATTGGTCAGAAATCCCAAGCTCAACTTCCAGATGGTTCCAAAGTCTGGCTAAATGCCGATAGTAAAATATCCTATCCGGAGAAGTTTTCTGATTCTGTTCGTCTTGTCCAGTTGGAGGGAGAGGCATTTTTTGATGTGCAGCATGACAGTGATCGACCATTTATTGTCATCGCAGATAATGTGAGTGTGCGTGTACTTGGTACCAAATTCAATGTAAACGCCTTTCCAAATCAACAGGATATAAATATTTCACTTTTGGAAGGTTCGATCAATGTCACTGCAGATTCGAACATGGATGGCTTGCTTGTAGAGCCTTCCAATGGAGTTTCCTACTCAAAACAACTTGCTGTATTCCGTGAATTTTCGAAGGAAAGTAATCCGGCAATGTTCGACAAGGCCATTTCTTGGAAGAATGGAAAATTAATATTCGACGGTGACGATCTGGAGGATTTTGTAACAGAAATAAACCGCTGGTATGGAGTCACGGTGAAAATAGTTGGGGTGCCTCAAAACGATTGGAGATTGATGGGAACTTTTGAAAATGAGTACCTCACAAATGTGTTGGATGCTATTGCTTACAACAAGGGATTCACATACGATTTAAAGGAAAAAGAATTGACACTAATATTTAACTAAAACCCCTAAAAAATAATGACAAAAAAAACCGTACTGATCTGCCAATCAATACGGTCTACTACGATTCATTGCGCTAATAAGTAAACAATAAACCTACCGAAATTATGAAAAAACGAGTACTAAAACTACTACTCATGGGATTAACCTACTCAATATGTGGGCTGATTTTGCAAATTTTCTTTATAAATGTTCTTGCTGCATCGGAGATAAATGCCCAGAATATAAAAAGTGTGAAAGATGTAAAGGTCAGCGTCGGCTTTGCTAATGAAAAGCTTAGTCAACTATTTAGCAAACTGGAGGAGGAAACTCCCTTTGTGTTTGTTTACGACAACAAAGATTCCTTTTTGGAACAACGGTTTTCTTTGAACAAACAAAGCCTTACACTGGAAGATCTTTTGCTGAGAATAGCGAGAGAAAACAAAGTCAAATTCAAACAGATTAATAATACAATCAGTGTCAGCTCAACTTCTACATTGGGCAATTCTGTTGAAGTTTCGATCCGGGAAATGACAATTTCCGGAGTTGTAACTTCCGCCACAGATGGGGTGACAATTCCTGGTGCTACAGTAATCCTTAAGGGAACTACAGTAGGTACTGTTACAAATATAGATGGTGAATTTACACTGGAAGTACCTGAGCAGGGAGCTGTTTTGATAGTTTCATTCATCGGCTATGAAAACCAGGAAGTGCCTGTAACTAATAGCACCCGTCTCGAAATCCGGATGCAGGAAGACCTCAAAAGTTTAGATGAGGTAGTCGTAGTAGGGTATGGTGTGGTGAAAAAAGAGGATCTCACGGGATCAGTAGCTCAGGTGGAAATGGAAGAAGTTCAGGATATTCCTGCCAATTCCGTGGAAAGAGTCCTACAGGGTAGAGCGGCCGGCTTGCAAATCATCAATCCATCCCAGGATCCTGGTGCGGGTTCTACAGTAAGGATTCGTGGCGGAAGCTCCTTAAGAGGATCGAATTCCCCTTTAGTTGTTGTGAATGGTTTTCCATTAGGCGATGCGGGCGAATTGAAACAGATCAATCCAGCTGATATTGAATCGGTCGAAGTGTTGAAGGATGCTTCTGCTTCTGCGATATACGGCTCAAGAGGTGCGAATGGTGTAATTATGATCACCACCAAAAAGGCTAAGCAGGGTCAAACCAATTTCAGTGTTCGTCAGCAGCTTACTATTTCAGAATTTACCTCTGAACTTAATCTCTGGAGAGACCCCGCTTTGATGGCTCAGCTGAATAATGAAAGTAGGGTAAATGGTGGATTTGAACCGGTTTTTATCGGGGAGGTTTCTCCATCAGGGATTTACTATCCTTCAGTGGAAGAACTTTCTAATGGAGACTGGCCCAACAATACACGATGGGATCAGATAGTTTTTAGAGATGCACCCATTTCAAACAACACAACCTTAACCATCGCAAGCAGCAACGAAAAGACGAGTTTTAACCTTAGCGCTGCATATTTTACTGACAAAGGGATACAGATTGAAGATGATTACTCGAAAATCAACACAAATTTCAGTATCAGTCATCGGGTTCTTGATAATCTTAAAATCACTTTTTCAAATATTCTTACAAAAGGGAAGCGGAATGCCAATGGTGGTTTAGCCTACTGGAGAAGTCCTGTCTGGCCTGTATATGATGAGTCTGGAGATTACTATATGCTGAACAGCAATGATTTCAGTCATCCAGTAGCAATAACTGAGAATCGTAAGAATGAGTCCAAAACGCTCGATTTACTGTCCTTTTTGGACGTAGAGTGGGAGGTAATTCCTTCACTTACAATTAATTCTAGATTGAACTTCAAGTTTGGTACCAGTATCAATGATGTGTATCAGCCAAAGCGCTATACAGAAGCTGGACAGTTTAATAATGGCGCGGCATATATCAACAATTGGCAGGGAAGTACAGTCGTGAGTGAGACTTTTGCCAACTATAGAAAGGTATTTGGAAAGCATGACTTTGGAGCTACCCTTGGCTATTCATATCAAAATGATGAATCGAGAACTTCTAACCTAGGTGCATTTGATTTTGTGAATGAAACGCTAAACAATGAGAATTTGGGAGCTGGGAATTTGGAACTTAACAGAGTAAGTAATGGATTGGTAGCTTCTGAATTGGTTTCTGGGATCTTTAGATTCAATTATACTTTTGACGAGAAGTACCTTTTCACCTTCACTTCCAGAGCAGATGGTTCTTCCAAATTTGGGGAGAACAATAAGTGGGCATTTTTCCCTTCAGGAGCATTGAGCTGGAAAGCTCATGAAGAAGAATTCATAAAACAAATGAATGTTTTCGACCAGCTGAAGTTTAGGTTAAGTTATGGTATTTCGGGAAATCAAGGAATCTCACCATATCAAACACTCAGCAGATATGGAGTGAGTAATTACTTCAATAACGGGAACTGGATAACTGCAATCGGTCCTGGTATCGAAGTTGGAAGAACTGGACAATCAGGAATAGAAGTGCTATGGGGAGGGATACCAAATCCGGATCTGAAATGGGAGACTACAGCCCAGTTTGATGCGGGAGTTGACTTCTCTCTTTTTGACAGTAAGTTGAACGTGACTTTTGATTACTATCAGAAGAATACGGACAACCTTCTTCAGGAGAGAATTTTGCCACTTTCATCAGGGTATGATCGAATGTGGATCAATAACGGTTCTATCACTAACAGAGGAATTGAACTTACGGTAGGTGGTGATTTGATCCAAACTAAGGATTTGAATCTGAATGCTACTCTGATCTATTTCCAAAACAGAAATGAGGTTACCAGTCTAGGAGATCCGGAGGAATCCGGTTTGATCACCGATCCAAATACAGGTATGCAGTTCCAGTATTCGGGCAACAGTATTGAGCAGTTCAGGGGATTTCCTAATCTCCTTGCAGTAGGCCAGCCGGTAAATGTCTTTTATGGTTACAAAGCAGATGGTATCGTTCAGACATTGGAAGAAGGAGTGCTCGCAGGTCTGGAAGGCGACCTTGCTCAGCCAGGTGAATATAAATACGTGGATATCAATGGAGATGGCAGTGTGGATGAAAATGACCGTACTATCATCGGAAATCCAAACCCTGATTTCCTAGCTAGTTTAAACCTTGCACTGACCTATAAGAAGTTTGATATAAGCATTTTTCTAAATGGGGTGTTTGGTAACGATGTGCTAAATACTCAGGCATTTAACCAGCCAAGCATGACTCCATTCCGCTGGACTCCTGATAATCCTACGAATGAATATCCAAGTCTAAAAGACGGCAGACAGGTTAAGTTTTCTGACTGGTGGATTGAAGACGGATCTTTTGTAAGAATTCAAAACCTGAACATGGGTTACAATTTTGATTTGCCAAAGGCGATGCGTTTACGCTTGTCTATGAATGCTGCCAATCTGTTCACGTTTTCCAAATTCAACGGATATGATCCTGAAGTTGGGACAGATGGTAGATACTGGGGTGGATATCCGCGATTGAGACAATGGACTGCTGGTTTGAATCTGACATTTTAACTGAACACAAACATGAAATTTCAAAAATATATACTGATAATAGTTGGTCTGTTTACGATTAACGCGTGTGACCTAAGTGAGGAGCCATATGGTTTCTATTCAGAAGATAATTTCTACAATTCGGTAGCCGATGCCGAAGCAGCAATTAGTTATGCCTATGATGCGTTAACTTTTTTGGAATATTCCAGAACGGTATTTATGCTAGGGGATATGCCCTCGGATGAGTGCAACCCAAAAGCTGATGAAGGGGCAGACGCTCAGGATCTGAATAACTGGAAAGTAGCTAATTTTTCAACTAACGGGAGTTTGGTTAATTTCTTCAAGTATGCCTACATCGCTATCAATAGAACAAATGCAATTCTTGATGTGATTCCAAATTCAGCCATTGAAGAATCAGCCAAAGCCAAATACCTGGGTGAAGCACATTTCTTGAGAGCTTGGAGTTATTTCAATTTGGCTAGGAACTTTGGCAGAGTGCCTATGCATAGATCTTTTGTAGGAACTCTGGACCAGACTTCATCTCCGCTAGCTACCGATTTGGATGAAGTTTATGATCTGATCCTAGCGGACTGTAAGCAAGCTATCGAACTTCTGGATATCAATAGAGCCACTGGAAGGGCAGATAAAGTTGCTGCTCAAGCTTTGGCAGCAAAGGTTTACCTGCATATAGCTTCTTCAAAAGATCACAACGTGCCACAATACACAAGCAGTAGAAGAGAGGTGTCATCCATGTATGATAGTGCTGCTTATTTTGCAAAGGAGGTGATTACAGGTCAAAATATCTATGGTTTTGATGATCAGTTACTGGATATCTATGATGTGGATCAACCTACCGGTCCGGAACATATTTTCCTGATGTCTATGGATAGAAGTGGAATCATAGAAGGGGATTATTCTAAAATTTCTAAACTTTTTATCCCATATATCGCTGGTGCGGCCATTTACCTCGACAACGGTGATGGTACGTTGACTGAATCCCACGACGGTTGGAGCGTGTTTCAGACCAAGGAATCTTTCTACGATACCTTTGATGAGGCGGATAAGCGAGGAAGTGAATTGCTGGTATCTACTGTCTATGATGAGTCAGGTGAAGAAATCGCATCCTTCCCAGGTGCAGTTCCTTACAGATTCTCAAGAAAATATGTAGACCCACATTATATCCAGGATAAGACTAGCACCAAACCGTATTTGATAAGATTTTCTGACGTTGCTTTAGTTTATGCAGAAGCCGCCGGGCCAAATGCGCAAGGTTATGAAATGGTCAATTACATCCGCAACCGAGCAGGTTTAGGGGATTTGATTCCTGGATTATCTCTGGAAGATTTTAGAGAGGCAGTTTGGCAGGAGCGTAGCTGGGAGCTGATGTATGAAGGTAACCGCATGTATGACTTACGCAGGTTCAATAGAGTGAATAAACTCATTGATGAAGCAGCAGCTTTAACGGATGAACAAGTTGCATTTTATCCGCTTCCTCAAATTGAAATCGACTTGAATCAGTCTCTGTAATGAATAACCCAAAATGTCAATAACTATGAAATCATATATAAATAACCTGTTCCTGCTTCTGATTGTCATCACTCAGTTTTCCTGTGTAAAAGATCCGTTTGAAGAATTTGATGAGGGCAACTGGAATAATGAGCGAAGTATTCTTACCCTCAAGTTTGAAAACCAAGTGGGAAAAGAGGAAATAGTCCGGGTGGATGACCAGACAGGCACAATCACTTTGGGTATCAATACCGGAGCTGTTGCAGATTTGAGTGCTGTCAAGATAAATTCATTGGTTCTTTCTTATGGAGCAGAGGCAACGGCACAGCCAGGTGAAACTTTAAACTTTGAGAATGAATCGAGTAGTAGTACCATCACTGTGACTTCTCCAACTGGTAAATCAAGGATATATACTGTGATTGCAGAGCCCTTCGAAGAAACCATAATCGGAACGTACCACATTCATAATTTGATAGTCTATGGAGGTACGGGGCCTGAATATGGTGGCGGAGGAGTACTTGCTATGACGGACAAACCTTGGGTATGGCTTCCTTCGGGAGGTCCGGATGCAGAGCTGGATAATACTTTGACTCTAGAATTGGAAGGTTTTACTGAAGATGGAAATAGCTTTGGTAAGATTGTAAACAATGCAGGGGCTGACGAAACGTATGCTGACTTTCAACAAGTTGCTTTTGGCAGTTATCCTGCAACGGATGTCAATGGTTTTTACAGAAAAATCCCAACCGGTGAAGGAACTTGGTCCAGAAATTATGCTACTGGTATGGTGACCTTCACCTTTGCTGATGGTACTAAAACAAGTGGTCAATTTGTGGAAGGACCTGTCACTGAGGATTTAGGGAATGGATATTCCAAAACAGTTGATAATTATGCATTTGCATTCAATCTGAATGGCACTGATGACTGGAATAGTATCTATAGTGACTATGACAAGTTTATCAAGCGACCAAGACGGTATTGGATTGATTTAGAAAAAGTTGATTAACTATATATGTGGGCATTTCATCCAATTGCATAGATGAGAATGCCCATTTTTTATTCTAATGAGATTTAAAATAACCCACATTAAGAAAAAATGAGATTTCCTAAAATATTATTACTTATAGCATTAGTGTTCCATATGGGCTGCAGCTCAGCAGAAGAACCAATTATAACTCCACCTGACCCCACACCGCAAGAAGAAGTAAAGTTGTCGCTGGTAGATAAAAATGCGACCGAAAAGACTAAAGCCCTCTATTCAAACCTATGGGCAATACAATCCAAGGGCTTTATGTTTGGGCATCATGATGACTTGCTCTATGGAAGACTTTGGTACACGGATGCCGGTGGATCTGACACAAAGGAAATAGTTGGGGATTTCCCAGGAGTTTATTCTGTTGACTTTGCGGAAATTATGGATGATAGACATTCCTCCAGCGACCTGAATGATGATCGTAAGAGAACCATCCTTGAAGCAAGAAGTAGAGGGGAGGCCATTACTGCATGTGCCCATCTCAATAATCCTTTAACCGGCGGAGATTCCTGGGATAATTCCAGTAATCAAGTGGTAAAAGAAATCCTTACCGAGGGAAGCGCAACAAATGTTAAATACAAGGTTTGGCTAGATCGTTTAGCTTCATTTCTTGGTGAATTAAAAGATTCGGAAGGAGATTTGATTCCTATTATTTTCAGACCTTATCATGAGCATACCCAGACTTGGTCGTGGTGGGGTAGTAGTGCCACCACTCAGGATGAATTTATATCGTTTTGGAAATTCACGGTGGATTACCTCACCAAGGAAAAGGAAGTACATAATCTGATCTTTGCTATTTCTCCGCAACTGGATAGTCCTAGTACGACAGATAAGATTTTATATCGTTGGCCATGTGACGATTATGTAGACTTTATAGGAATTGATAGTTATCATGGCACCAATACAAACTCTCTTTCCACCAATGTTTCTAATCTAGCTGCTCTGGGTAAAGCTAAAATGAAGCCTGTTGGTGTTACTGAAACAGGAATCGAAGGCGTCCGTGACAATTCTGGAAATGAATATGCCAAATATTGGACAAAGGAGATACTTACACCTATCATCGGAAAAGACATTTCATTAGTAGTCGTGTGGAGAAATAAATACGATCCAACACAGGAAGGATATCACTATTATGGTCCTTGGGCTCAACACAGTTCTGCAGCTGATTTCAAGGAGTTTTATAAAAGTTCCTTTACACTATTCAGCAAGGACTTGCCGAATATGTACAAGATGGCTGAAAATGTAGTTGTTGAGTAATACGATAGATTGATAGGCAAAAAAGGCTAATTCGGAAAGAATTGGCCTTTTTTGATGGATTTTCTGCTTGAATTAAAGAACTATTCATTAAGACGTTCCTCCTTCCAACAAATCAGAGAATTCTGTTTTAAACTCTTCTCCAAGCAGATTCAAGTAATCTTTGCAGAACTGATTGTAGGCTGTTAAAGCCTGACCTTTTTTACCAAGTTTCGAAAGCGAATAGCATCGTTGTTTCAGTGCCTCATCATTTAGAGGGTCAAGTTTGAGGATTGAATCTGATAGTTTGGCTAATAAATTATGATTATCTGTTTGACGCATAATTTCAAAAAATACATCAAGCAATTGGGCAGAGAAATCAGCTTTGAACTGGTCCATCCATTCTGTCTGAACACTTGGACAAATACCTCCTTTTGAGGAATTGCTGAGCAATCGTTCTACTTCTTGATCGGTGAGTTTATTACCTGATTTGACTTTCTGAAACAATTGCTTGGAATCAAAAATATCAGAATACACTGTGTCGTCATGTTCTATTTTCCAAAAGGTGTTTTCATGAGTCAATATCAGTGCGGTTGACACTTTTTCCAGGATAAGCCTAATCTTGCTGATGTTGACATTCCTATTGTTTCTGGCACTGGTAGTGGTCTTATCGCTCCACAGCGTTTCGGTTAGTATTTCTGACGAAATTCCTTTTTTGTCCAAAATGCCTGAAAGGTAAATGAGTAGAAAAAGTTGTTTTATAGTCGGTGTAAAATGGCCTGTAATGTCCTCCCCATTTTTGTCAAAAATCTGAAATCCTCCCATCAAATATATTGCAGCGCCCTGGGGTTTTTCCATCACTGTTTTTTCAGTTGGACTTGCTGCCAAATTCTCCTTTGTATGGTTTTTTTGCTTCACCCTATTTCCGTATTTCCTAAATACAAGAATTGCTGCAATGATCACTATTGCCCCAGCTATTAAGAGTATAAGTGTTGATTTACTGGTTTTTACTCTATTGGATTGCAGAGCCTCATTTCTTAAAAGTGGGGGATAAGCCCGTTGGTAGAATTCCACTATGCTATCCGTACGTGTTACTGCGATAAGTTTTGATTCATTAGAGTTTAGGTATAGCCCTGCCCAACTTTCAGTATCCAGAAAATTATAGGGAATTGAGTCTTCAAAGGCTCTGAAAACTTCATTTGTAATACCAATTTCTGTCAATTGAAGGCTAGTATTATAATTGATGTTGTTATAAAGCAAGGTGTAGAAACTTGATTTATCCTTTGAAATGATAGAATTAGCGACCGGGGTGAATGGAGTGCTTATGTTCTTTAACTCCTTGATTTTCTGTATGCTGTTACTTTTGAGATCTAGCGTATAAATGTCGTAATAATGTTGTGGATTTATCCCTTGGTTTCCAGTAGGGCTACCAAAGCCACCAAAAAGTAAAACTTTCTGGTCATCCATCCACCCGGCGCTGCTTAAGTACCTTGGAGGTATTTGACTTGAGGTATTAATAGAATCCCATGAAGTTGCCCCATCCTTCAGAGACATCAAATTGGATTTGTACGTATAATGGCCATAGCCTCCAAAAGTCACAATCTGATCTTTTGGCTCATTGAAAAGCCTGACATGATGCCATAGATCCGGCTCTGGGCATGTGTCTGGAGCAGACAACCAAGAAAGGGTTTTTATATTGAATTTATTTATTGCAACGGTGTCGAAGGAGTAAGACCATATTTCCTTAGTCTTATCATTATAAAGGATGTTATTGTCTAGGCAAGGGTACGGATTACCGTATCTATAAGGTATGCTAGCCATTTCTCCAGTACTAGTGTTGTAAACTTTGACCTGATCCAATCCCACAATGAAAATAGTATCGGCTGCCGCAGTGCTGGTGATGCCGAGGATTTCTGACATGATCAGACTTTTCGATTTTGTCCAATTGGTATGCTTGTCTATCTCCCAGTTGGGAAATTTTACTTCTGCTTCATAGCCTTTGACCTCATCATACACCCAGTCATTATTGTGCTTTATTAGCTGCCAATCTCTTCTAGCCACATCAGAATCATGTATTCTGAGGTTTTTCAGTGTCATCGGGCAAACATCACTGTTGAGCATTTTAGCAACTTTGCTTGCTCCAAAAACAATCTGAAATTCATCTAGGCCAGTGAAACCATTGAGAATTGCTTTTTTTTCAATTCCATTAATACTTAAGGTGAATTCACCTGAATCCGGAACGTAGGTCATTTTTATTTTCGCCCACTCGTTATATATAACACCTCCAAGGTCCTTCCAATAGAAAGAAAGTACAGATTGATCACCTACCACTAGCCAAAAATTCTCCGTTTCAGATGCCAGATTGGATACTAGGTTGATTGGAGTGGTTTCATTTCCAAGCATTTTAAAAATATAGCCGTAGTAACCATCCCCTTGTCTGAACCGAATGTCAAAATTCAGGACTAGTTTTTCTTTGATTGTGATAGGATCGTCCGGTGTTAAGTTTAGCGAGGTTCTTTCGTCCTGAATTACTTCATGGGAATTGAAGTACAATCCTGAATTCAATCCAGTTTGTGCTTCTGCTCTTGTCCATAAAAGCTGAGTAAAAAGTAGTATTAAGAAGAACTTGATTTTGTTCACGTGTGAATAGGCTTTAATCTTTCTCCTGATGGAGTATTTTGGGTAATTGTCTTTATTGGGTAATACCAATATAAACCTAGAAAAGAAATATGGGCAGTGCTATTTTTTGACTATGGATTTTTTTGTGTTGAGTGTTTATTATTCTATCTCATAATGTTAAAAACAATGGAGAAGGAGGAGCTGATGAATTCCTTCTTGCCCAAATACAGAGAATATTTTCAGATTATTCATCTTTTTTTGACTTTGTTCCAAATTATATGAAGTGTTAAGCGAATATTAATTCCAAATTAATTGCCCTGTGCTTCATTTAGGACAGTTTTTGATCAAACCATTAACTGAACCCAAAATGAAGAATACCTACTTTACAAATTACTTGGAGAATCAAATCCATGTTTTTTTAGCATTTCTACTACTTGATTTTTTCAGATCAAGTGATCAGCCTAAAGGCTTTCTCAATATTAAAATCCAATGAATTCCTGTTTTGTCCTGCTCGAATTTCGGGCAGGCCTAGCATCTATTTTCCTATTCTTAACCCAAAATTTAATACCGATGAAACATGATTTTACCTGACTTTTCACAATCAATCACTCTTCTCTGAGTGGTTAATCTTTAACAATTCCCAATCCTAATCTAAACAACATGAAAAAAAACAGACCTCTTATCAGGAGGGTGTTCATCCAGTACTACCTGGCGGTAGTCTTTACTTTGATGATACCCTTCTTAGTGAATGCACAAAATGACCCTGTTCTGAAAAAACAAGTGACAGGAAAGGTTTTGGATGGCAAACAAGAGCCAGTGCCAGGAGTGACGGTTCTCCTTCAAGGAACTACCACGGGTACGGTGACTGACATTGACGGATCCTTTCAGCTTCTTGTCCCTGTAGATGGAGCTGTACTTGACTTCAGCTTTATAGGCTATAAGAAGCAAAGTATTTTAGTAGGCAATCAAAGTCAGCTGACTATCACAATTGAAGAAGACATAGCTGGCCTTGAAGAAGTCGTGGTAATTGGGTATGGTACCCAAAAGAAAGAATCGCTTACCAGTGCGATCAGTAATATAGGTGCTGAGGAGATTCAGACGACCACTAGCTCAAGTTTAGCTCAGAAACTTCAGGGAAAAGTCCCTGGCCTTCAAATCCGACAAAACTCCGGACAGCCGGGTGAATTCAATACTTCAATTAATATCCGAGGTTTCGGTGGAGCTCCGCTCTATGTGATTGATGGGATTCCAAGAGATGGAGGAAGTGAGTTTCAGCGATTGAATCCTGATGATATTGAAAGTATATCCGTTCTAAAGGATGCATCAGCTGCAATTTATGGAGTAAGGGCGGCAAATGGTGTAATAATCGTCACTACCAAAAAAGGTACTGCCGGAGTTACAAAATTCAAT
>TARA_R110002020_G_scaffold118792_6_pt1 | contig 48530 bp, 31 predicted proteins | sample TARA_R110002020 | Tara Oceans TARA_R110002020 (sample SAMEA4396489) | marine metagenome | biome: Westerlies Biome; feature: [MES] marine water layer (ENVO:01000295) within the mesopelagic zone...; material: water (ENVO:00002006), including particulate matter (ENVO:01000060) such... | reverse complement strand
AGGAGAAAGTAGAGCAATGCGGGATGAGCCACCACCCCCACCACAAATTCCTGACTTAATGACCCGTTTAATGGCCGGTGAAACATTGACGCCTGAAGAGTTGATAGCCCTACAGGCAGGTGCTAGTACGTTAGACGAACATCACAGAAATGAGGAGGATGAACCATCTCAAACATTGTCACCAGATGACATACTTGCAGGTCAATTGCATACGGGAGAGATACATCCCGGCACAATGTCAGATATTAGGGACATACTCGTAAATGACCATAATGTGGACCCATCAGCAATCACAACAGATGGTACTTGGGCGCATCAGTATATGGATTTCCTACGACTATCGGGGCGACATCCAACAACAGAAGAAGTGAATATGCACTTAGGGTGATAACATGAATCCACTACACGACGCATGGAATTTATTGAAAGAGCGAGACAATCACTTAGAAAGATTGACACAGCATTTAGAGCATAGTTCGCGTAATGAAGAAGGACTTGAACATCAGATGCAAAAGGTGACAGGTATGATGCAAGGTATTGCAGACGGACATGATTTGTCATTAGAACAAGTAGATGCTGCGTTGGGTATCCACATTCTAACTCCTCCCGACACACCTACAGACCTTGATGCTGATACAATGTCTTCTATACAAGAAATGATGCATGATTTACTAGATATACATACTGCTCAAGATACTGGTATAGGGGGTGGGGCGCATCACCGTGATGAAATAACCCCTGATGCGAGAGTTACGACGCATCCAAGAGAGCGCACTCCACACTGTGAGGCTTGCGACGATGGAGACGATGTTCGTTTTGCTGGAACAGACCCTGATACTGGAGAACATATCTACGTTTGTACTTATAATCACCGGAACCGAGGTGATTTGCATGGGGCAAACCCCACCTATATGGATTCTGAAAATCGCTATTGGATGGGGGAATCAGGGGACGGGGTAGTTCCACTAGAAGATTCGGGAGCGCATAATACTGCTGCGGAACGGCCTGAATGGGGTTCCCCACGTCAAATGACAGAACGTGGAATACGGAGATACACAAATAGAACGGGTGAGGAGGAGGATACAGTGCGAGGTCTAGCCGCACCATTGACAGCGGCAAGTCAAGGCGAAGGTCGTGTAGGTCCTGATGTTATGGATGAAAACCAATTGATACGTTACCGAGCACCACAATTGCGTGAAATGATTCAACATATCAGTCAAGAATTGGCTAGGCGTGGGTGATATTATGATTAAGAAATCTCCACAAACGAGGGGTAGCGACACCCGAATGTACAATCCTCGGTCAGAATCTGAGGAATTCATGTATGGGGATGACAAAGAAACCTTTGGAGAAGGTGACCCTGAACACCGTGACTTGGAACAGAATGAGAAGAAAGAAGAACGTGAAGAACGTGAACGTAAATGGGCAGGTCTCCACCATCTCAAATTACGCACTCCTAAACCACCTATGGAAGAACCATTTGCTGAATCCACACCAATGGATGCAGGGGATGAGATATCTGAACTAACCGGACCATCCGGTAGTATGGGTGAGAATTTAGATGTGGCGACAGGTGCAAGAACTGGCACAGGTTCTGCACTGGGTGAATTACCACCACAACTACCAGCAATGGGGGCATTTGGTCAAACCAAATCTGAACCAATGGATACTGCATGGGATGATTTGATTCTTAAGGTCTTAGGTGACCCTGTGGGAACATCTACATTGGAGTCTGCTGACCGCGCTATGCGAAGTGGTGTTGGTCCCGGTGGTGTAAAACGACGTAAGAAACATCGTGTCAAAGCATTCCCGCGACCAATTGGTGGTCGTTCACCTTGGGCATCTACTAAACGACGTGCTTCAGTACATCAGCGATTATTCGGTAATATCAAAGGAACAGGTGGTAAGAGCATACGTTCCAAATCTAAAACAGGTATGATGCGACAACCATATTCATTGAGTCCTCACCATTTAGGTGTAGGTGTAATGTGGGGTAAGCCACGTCCGGGTCGTTTAGAAGACCCCGGCAAATACATATCATGGTTGGGTCGCCAATCTGCATATCGTGGCGCTGGTGGTTCTGGTGTCATGTTACCATATACGCCACACGCACCACGTGAACAATTAGGCCAACTTGGATTCCCCGGTTCTCAAGGTTCAGGCCGACAACGAATGCTACCCGGTGCATCTCAATTAGCACGTGAAGGTCCACGTCGTGCAACACGCGGCCCACCACGACCAAGAGGAATGGGTCGTGGTATTGCATCACCGTTGGCTGCGTCACCATTGGCGTCACCATTGGCAAAGGCTGAATTACAAGAATTGGTGGAAGTATCGAAAGCATATGTTCGTCAATTAGGTCCGGGTTTGAGTCACATAGATATGGGCGATTTCAAAGAACTATTACGTGAACTCAAACATTTACTATCTAAATTACCTCGCAAGAGTTTGATGGGTATATCTGGAGGAGGTAGCACCAGTTCAGGTTTAGTCGCTGCACCTGCAAATGGGCCTGTGCAAACATCTGCACCGACAGGGGCTACAGAAACTGACCCTGAAGATTTACCTGAATACTGGGGCGCTGACCCATCACAATTGACTCGACGTGGTGGTGTACGCCATGCATGATTTTCTATACATGGTATTCACTAAAGCGGAAGATATTTTTCGTAAATCCAAAGGTGTATTCTATACACCTGATGGTTCCTATGACCCAATACCTGTCGCATATCACCCTGAACATTATGGTGAACAACTAGCAAGTCATCATCCATATGATGTGGATTATGGGAATGTGGACCCTAACACTGGTGAATTTGCTACATTGACACATCATGGTGGGGGCATTGCAGGATTTGAACATGAGTTCGGTGGCGATGAAACAGGTGGTCGTGTTCTATGGCCGATTGAAGGTGTGGCAGATGGTATAGCGAAATTCATTCGTGAAAAAGGACACACTAAAGATTTGAACGGTGTTACACTCATGGGTAATTCAATGCATGGATTTAGCAATCCATTGATGTTTGCTAAGAATGCAATTCAAGAAGCCATCAACCGATTTAATCATCAACACCCAGATGCTGACCATCATTTGCCTGACGCACATGACCCTGAATGGCGTAGTGTAGGAATGGGTGCATATCCAAAAGATGAAATGGGTAATGTTCTATCTTCAGATATGATGCCTACACGTAATGCAAATGGGCAATTGAATACATTCTATCTGAATAGTGGTACAACAGTAGGTGAACCAGAACGTGGTCCGTTTGCTGAATCTGGTGCAGTACCATATTATGCTCAATTAAAGGAGGTCTTGAATGAATGGTTGGGTCGTGGAATGTCAATGGATTTCGTACATCAACCATACATTGAACCACACATGATGAATCCATTGATGAGTCGTGAATCTAGTACTGGCGGATTAGCCAATAAACGTACACTCACACCACAACAAGAACGTGAAATGGCTGCACAATCTCATTGGGGTCAGATTGCACCTGAAATGTTAATTCATCATCACCCTGATGCATTTTTCCATGCTGATAGAAGTAAGGGTGGGCGACCATCAGGTGCTACGCTACATGACCTTCGGTATTACAATTCATTACTTGACCTTGGATTGACTGATTCTCAGATACAGCATATTGGTAGCGCACCTATTTCATCATTGATGCACTCCGGTAAGAAAGTAGCGAGTGATGGTAAGTATCAAAATTTGTATCATGATTTGGCCGAAGCATCAGGATTTCATCAAGGACGAACTCAACGATATGCCAAGTGGCGTCAAGGTCAAGAAGGAACCGATGATGAATTACGTGAACGATATGCGGCATACAAAGATGAAGATAGGAGTGGTGAACATTCAGGAACGCATGAAAGGCACACAAGTCAAGCGCGTCGATTAGAACACCCAGATGCTGCAGGTAAGTACGGTCAAGGTACAATCGAACACGCACGTCGGTCTGTAGGTCTATTGGGTGGCGCACATGAGCATGGTGTCGATTTGAACGAAGTGTACAATGAACACGCCAGACAAACTGGTAAACAGGAATTGATACCCGGCACACCCGAACACAATAATGCTCAAATGGTGCGTAATGTGTATCAATCTATTGCAGAACATCGTTTAGCCAATGACCCACATCTTGCTGGTCGAAGTGTTCTAGATTTTGATGCAGGGCATCCAACACACGCATTACATGAAATTCGTATTCCCACCGATTGGCAATCTGTTCCATCTCAGGCTGTGCAGCAAACTCACTTTCCTGCACATCCAGTTACGCCAGAATCTCAATCACCTAGTAGTGTTTTAGATTTGATACAATCGAGTGACCCAACATACAGTGAAACTGAGGAACGATTACTGAAGGCTATGGAACATATTCAGATGCAAGATGCAATAGGTAATCCTGATGTCAAAAAGTGGCTACCAAAACAGACTCTTAACATCAATAATCAGCATGATGTATTGGTGCTTTCTAAGAAATTAGAACTGACACCTCACGATATTCATTTTGTCAAGGCATCTATGGGAGATTGGACAGATATAGCAGAACGATTAAAAGTCCCTTATGGTGTCGTAGGTTCAATTAAGGTAGCGTTCGGTGAATGACAATGGGACAAATTTTAGTAAAATCCGAATATAATCCACGACAATATGAATCAAGGTCGTTGCTAGGTGAAGCAATAAAAAATCGAGCAGATTCCATTGTCAAACAATGGGAAACGAATGCAATTTACAACGGTCCAGAACGAGCGGCTGTTGAAGTAATGTACAAGCATCAAGCAACACACAATGAAATTGCATGGGTTTTGGCTGGTGATAACATCACCAAATCAAACGAAGTGTATGCATATATTGACAATGTGTTAAAAGCAGCAGGTCAAGGATTACAGGGACTACCATCAACCATGACAGGCCCAAAAAACGAAGCAGGTAATCCAACTCAATCTCATGTTCAAGATAACCCACTTGGTCTTGGTCAAGGCTGGGAAGGTCAAGGTCTTGGTGGGCAAGCAACACCCGCAGGTGGGCAAGCAGCGCAGACAAATCCCCAAGCCGCACAAGAACCTCCTCAAGCCGCACAAAAACCCGGTTTAGGAAGCCGATTCAAAACATGGGCTACAGAACGTGCAGCCCCAGCAGCAGCACGTGGTCTGCGACATCTTGGTGCATTCACAGCCGGTGGTATGGCTGCTGGACCCGCAGGAGCATTAGCAGGTCTTGGTGGCTCAATGTATCAATCACACAAAGCCAAACAACGTGGCGACTATGGAAAAGTCATGGGTGGCGAAGGTGGTCTAAATCAACTTGCTGGAGATGCTGGCAAACAAGCCGGACAAGCAGCCGCAAATTTTGGGCGACAACAGGCACAGAACTTCCAAACAGGTCAAGGAGCAATGGGTAAAGTAGGACAAGCAGCAATGGCTGGTGGAAATCTAGCCGGTGCTGCAGGTCGTGGTATAGCCAGTGCCGCAGGTGCAGTAGCAAAACCATTCCAAGATGCATGGTCACAAGCAGGACAACAACAGGCACAAAACGCTGCCGCAATGCAAGGAGGGCAACAACAACCTCAAGCACAACAACCACAACAGATTCCGGGCGTAGGTGGCGCACCTAATCCCAATGTGCAAGGTGGCGCACAACCACAACCAGACCCCAATGCACAAGTTGACCAACAAGCAGCACAAGATGTGACACAACAACAACCACAACAAGGACAACAAGGAACTACGTGGAATACTTCGGCAAACCAAGGTCAAGGTATGGTAGGAAATCAAGCCGATATGGCACAACAGCGTCTTATGCAGATGAGTTCAGATGACCCGTCTGCATACAGCACTATTGAATCCATTTTGAAAGGGCAGTGATGCCCGTTGCATCCTGACGATGCAATGGCTGATGTTATCAGCGAAATTGACTATGAAATGAGCAAACGTGATTTTCAATTTTTTTTTGAGGATATCTGCGGTTGGCAATTGTCACACCATCACGAAACATGGGTCAATAATCTGCAAACGCATAATCGGTATTGTGTTAAGGCTGCTAGGGACCATGGAAAATCAGTATGTTTTCTATCGTATCTGCTATGGAAGGTATGTTTCGTTCCCAATACTGATGCCATGATTTTCAGTCACTCACTTGACCAGACTATCCGACATATGCGATTCTTGAATGATATGATAGAAAGCATTCCTATGTTGAATCGTATGAAGAAGAAAGATACATGGGCCAAGACCTATTTTGGATTCACCAATGGTTCCCGTATCAGTGCCAAATCGGTTGGTGGTGGTGTTCGTGGCGCTCACCCCGACATCATTCTATGTGACGATATTTTGTGGGGAACCACTGAAACAGAACTAAAGCGTGTCGCTTCATGGTTCTATGAAGTTCTAGTTCCGTGTTTGCACCACACATCACAACTATGTATTGTTGGTACTCCGTTCACACCAACTGACCTATACACAGAACTTGAAGAGAAACCGGGTTATCTGGTAGAAACCTACCCTGCATTGAACTCACAAGGTGAACCATTGTGGCCTGAACGGTGGGATTTAGAGGCGTTAGATGCACGACGTAGGGATATGCCCGCTGTCGCATTTACACGTGAATATCTATGTGAACCAATTGATGATGCATCTAGTCTATTCCCTAGTTCAATCTTAGTTCCATGTGAATCTCGTAATCATATTCTCTATGACCGTGAATTGACACCGATGGAAGGTGGGGCTGATAATGACCAGTATTTCATAGGCTGGGACCCGGCCATTTCATCTGACCGTCAAGCCGATTATACGGTCATGACAGTACTACGACGACCAGCACAAGAACCCAATAATTTGGAAATTGTGCATATCACTCGCCGTAAGGGTATGGACTTCCGTACCCAGATTATGGAAATCCAACGATTGAATAGTAAATTCAGACCTGATGTAATCGAATTGGAAGCCAACCATTTCCAACGTGTATTCGCAACAGAACTTCGTGAGAATACTGACCTTCCGATTAAGACATTCATCTCATCTAAGACCAAACGTGAATCATTATTGATGGGTTTGGTATTGAAATTTGAGCGAGCGCAGATGGTATTACCAATTGGGGATGACCGTTCTCGTGGACTTATGGCAGACCTCAAAACAGAATTGTTGTTATTCGGTATGTCGAAAAAAGGAAAGTTAGAAAGCATTGGCCGACACGATGATATGGTGATTTCACTTGCGTTAGCGCATTGGGCTACAACGGAGTTCCGTGAACGCATTGTTGATTTGGACGAAATTGATGACATATTCCCAGAAAGTGTACTAGGATTTTGATACATATGTGGGGCAGTTTACTGGTGGGCGATGATTACGACTTACCCTTTGATGTCACAGGTCTAGATATGGATGTCATGGAAATTTGTGGGCAATTGGCTCAACATCCGTTATTGAAATCTCCACCACCACAACAAGGTCAATCTATTATGGGTGCGCCAAATGCTAGTGAGAATCCTGCTACAATGAGTCAAGGTTCAGGTGAATTAACACCTCAGCAAACACCTAAGGATTTACCGGGTCAAGAATCTGCTGAAAATAAACGCATTAAAGATATGGCTCAGAAATTAGGGCAATCATCTCAAAATAAATTGGCGAGTGAATCTCCAATCGGATGGTTTGATTCAATAGGTCGTAGTGCTGAATCAATTGTGAAAGACCTCAAGATGGCTCGTCGTGATAACAAAGTAGTCAAAGAAGACATTGATGACTTGATTGATGCTGTTCGTTTGATGAAACGTATGGAGATTGATTCGACTCTCAAAGGATTATCATGGGCAGATGGGCATTATGACACCATCAAAGCATTGGGTATGAATGACCGCAACCTTCAATCTTTGCAGCGATATGGTGAAACTCGGAAATCGTCACTATTACGTACCTGTTTGGAATATGAAGCAGCCACTGAACGTATTGATACCTTAACTTCCAATATAGATGATTGGACAAGCATGGAAAAACAAGCATGGGTTGAATCTCATAATGACCGTGATGCCGCTAAGAAGTCATGGACATCTTGTTTGCATTCTTTGGATGCTTTGAATAAATCAGAAATGACATGGTTGGAACTTGCATCTCAAGAATTAGAACTCAATGGTGGTATGGAAACACGTTCCATTGTTAGCAATTTGGTATCGAAAGGTCAGCCTGTAAAGAAACTCACCGTGAATAAATTGGGAGCATTGATGAAAACATATGGTGACGAACTAGGTATTATCAAAGGTGTTAGACGTGGTGAATGGATGATGCGTAAGCGAGATGGTTCGTTGATTATCAAAGACCCTTGGGCATATGCAGCCGGATTCATTGACGCTGATGGATATATCACCATCACCAAACGTGGTGAACCTCGTGTAGGCCTTGTTGCTACAGGTGAACGTGGTCGTATTCATTGTGAACAACTAGCCAAGACCTTAGATTGTGGCGTTCTTCAATTAGACCTCAAGGTGTATAAAAATGCACAGCGGTCACAACACCGACTTCAATTCTATTCCAAAAATGACATCAACAAGATACTCAAAGGCATTCTTCCACATCTTCAATTGAAGAAGGGGCAAGCCCAATCTGTATTGGAATATATTGCCACTCCACACAAAGGAGATATTGCTAAACAACGTCGTGTACAATTGGAAAAATTGGTCAAATGGGATAATTGGTCAGATAAGAAGGCTGATGAACTACTCAACGAGTGGGATATTACCGAGGGTGACATCGAATCATGGCGCGACCCCACTCTTATGAGATTGGCGGTTGATGTTGAACGATTGACTGAGGCGATATGATGGCAGAACAAGGACGAATACGACGGTTTCTCGATACATTGACGAAGCCGTTCAAGAGGAGAGAGACACCTGCACCAACAATGCCGCTATGGAAAAGCGGTATTCAGGAGCCGGTATTGGTTCAGGGAATTACCATTCCTGCGTTGTATGCAACAGTGCAGGAATCTGTAATTTTGCGAACAACAATCAACACACTATGTCAAGAAATTTTCAGACGTGGATTATTCTGGGAGAAAGCATTTCACAAGAAATGCACACAGTGTGAAGATGAATACCAGCACAATGTGGAAATATGTGAACTATGTGGTGGGGAACTACGTGACCCTGACCCTGATGAGGTAGTGTATCCAAAGTGGTTATTCGATGAGCGCACTGAACAAGACCAGACATTCATGGATGTTATGCGTGAAGTTGAATGGGATTTGAATATCGTGGATGATGCGTTCATCATTATTCAGAAGGAATACTACCTTGATGAGGAAAGTGGCGACATTGAATTTTCGCGGGTAAAACAGATTAACCGAGGCGACCCTACATTCGTGCGATTGATTGCTGATAAGCGTGGTGTACGAGGTGGGCGATACAAAATATGTCCTGTGCATCGTCATAAAACATACAGTCATTCAGAAGATTATGAAGAATGTGACGTATGCCAACTACCATTGCAGGATGTTCACTTTGTGAATACAGCAGGTAGTGGAAAAACACAGTATTATCTGGAAGGTGAAGTTCTTCACATATCCAAATTCAATCCATCCAAACTGTATGGTCGTAGTCCAGTCGCAACTATGTGGCGTCAAGCGATGACACTCACTGCGATGGACAATTACATGTACCTCATGTATTCCAAAAGACGAGTACCGCGTGGTATTCTCGCTATTACAACTGACAACATTCAATCTACTGCATCATTCTGGAAGGGTGTTGAAGAGAAGATGGAACGTGACCCGCACTATGTTCCAAAGGTGGGTGTTGAATCTGCATCGGGTCGTGGGCGTGTTGAATGGGTCAAGTTCATGGATACAATGGATGAAATGCAATACAGTGCGGTACGTGATGAACTACGTCAGCGCATATCATCATTCTATGGTGTATCCAATATATTCATGATGGACTCCGGCAAAGGTGGAGGTCTATCGAATGAGGGTATGCAAATTCTTGTGACCAATCGTGCGGTTGAATATGGTCAGAAAATCTATACACGTGACCTATTTCCACGATTACTCAAACTCATGGGTGTCAATGATTGGAAATTGACACTGTATCCAAATGAAGAAGAAGATGAGGTAACGCGCCTACGTCGTGATGAGATGGAAGTCAATATCGCACAACGTATGATGCAACTCGGATTCAAACCAGAACTCAAAGATGAGGGGGAGCGTGACATTCGATTCACATACAAATCTCCTCCTCCTCCACCCCCCGCGCCACCGGGTGGCGCACCGCCCGGAGGCGCACCCCCTCCCGGTGGAGGTATGCCACCCGGAGGCGCACCCCCAATGGGAGGCGCACCCCCAATGCAAATGGGGCGTGGTGGTAATCCAATGATGCGACCCGGCATGAATCCCGGTATGCCACCCGGTGGTATGCCCGGAGGCGCACCTCCAATGGGTGGTATGCCGATGGGTGGCGCACCTCCAATGGGTGGTGGCGGTATGGCAATGGCGAATCCAGCAATGGCTAAATCAGAACTTCCATTATTGGGTGGAGGTGGTAGCGATTCAGATAAGACTGATGGTTCCAGACCTAATCGTGTAGCCGGTGTGAAGGACACACGCACTGCACATGGCGCACCGAAAGGCACAACTCATCAACGTGGACCTGATAAATCTCCTATCGAACAAGCATTAGATTCTATCCAATCTGCGAAGGAATCTGTGAAAGACCCAATGGGTAGTAAAGATAAGGACAGTGGGCTATATGGGCGATAGTCTCATAAACGGGGTATCCGTCAGGAATGACATGACCAGTATGGACCTATCCAAGATGGACCCAATGGCACGTAAGATGGAGACCGCTGTAAAGGCTTTCAATAAGGCGTTGGAAAATGGTGATGCGAATGCAGCAAATGAGCATCTACAAATCATAAAAAACACTAGTGACTTCCTATCGGATGACCTATGGAGCCTAGTACAAAAAGGCGTAGATACACCAACTGGACCGAACCAGCGATTCGCAGGTGGTGTTCCAATTATGCAATTTACTGAAACAAGTCAAGTATTGGATGTTGGAAATCGTGGTGACATGATTAAAGGACTTATCCTACCTGCCCGAACAGGCGGAATCATGCAACCACAGCGTTCACCCGGTCAGCGACTTTGAGGTGATATAATGACTGATGATGATTCAAGTTTGGATTTGATGAAAGCGCTTATCGGTAAGATGGAGCGTATGGATTCAGACCTCGGCCAAATCCGTAAGGAAAATCAACAACTACGTCGCATTCTACGTGACCCAAGTGCATTATTGAAGCGCGCTGGGTTTGTGCAAACTACTACACCCAGTGTCGAAGATGTATGGGGCGACCCATTGCGTGGTGATGGTGCAATCGTCAAAGGTATAGATGGTGAATCACTATTTGAAGTACCAGAAAACAACCAAGATTACTACGAAATGGAATGGGCAGAAATTCATGACCTAGCAAATCAAGCAAAATCATTGGGTCATGTATCCAATACACCAATGCCGGAGGCAGAAGTATGAAGCCAATTCCAGTACGTGCCGGAGAAAATAGTGAAGTTGAAGCATTGCTAGACAAGGCCATTGAGTTGGAAAAGGCCATTGAAGAACATGGCAATAATGATGTTCACTTTGAAGATGTGAGCGGTACAAATGTCCGAGCGCAACACTATTGGACGAACCAACAAACCATGCCGGAACCTGAAACTGTGACAAAAAAAGTCATTCAAGATGATAGCCCACCTAGTCTAGGCACTATTAGTGCGAATCCACATCAAAGTGAATCTGGTGCTTTGGGAGCGCATCTAACAGATGGTGGTGGTGACAGACCTACAGCACTCAAAAAGTCACAACTTCTTGGTGCATGGAAAGAGGACGACCCATACAGCGTAAATTCATTGGTTGGAAAGGTTGAGGAACTTGCTCGTCGCCTATGAACGGGGGCAAGTAAATGGCAGTAGATACACCATACGACTTCCATATTCGGAACAAACATGAGTTTTATCGTTCACTCATGGACGGTTTTGAACTAGAAAATGCCGCAGCCAACTATCTGTTTTCAAAGATGAATCTTGAAAGACAGAATCTATTCACGAAATCACCTGATGACTTATCATTTGATTATGCAGCCAATGAGATTCTGAAAGCCAAATGGTCCCATGCACCATTTCGCACTATGACATCGGAACAGTTTGGTCTATCAAATGAGCCTTGGATTAAACGTCTAACACAATTCAAAGATGGACACAATAACCCTCGTAATGCTCATGCCGCATGGCCTTCAATGGATGACGTGGACCCTACACAAGCCTATGGTGGTATATCTCCTTGGGACTTATCAGCATTGACAGCCAACAGTGAATGGGGTCAGCCTGAATGGTTAAGGGCATTATCTGATGTATGGCATCCCACAGAAGATGACGATGGGAATGTGAGCAACCATCATAAATCTCATTTGGAAAGTGAAACACGTGACCATGAAAGACACCATGAAAAATCATTCCACAATGTATCTTCTTATCTAGGTGAATTGGGTCATGAAGACCCATCAGACCTATATGAGAAACATTTTGCTCGATGGAAAGCCGAAGCAGCAGACCCTGAAGTTCTAGACATGAGTTTGTATGACCAGAAAAAAGCGCATCTTGAACAATACAAGCGTGTGTGGGCTGGTAAAGAACGTGACCCATTGGGTGATGCCACCGATACTGAGGCACATGGACTTGGTTTGCTGGGCTATGGGTTAGGTCTGGAATGGATGACACCTAGCCAACGCGATGAGATTATTCAACATCTAAGTGAACATGGAACTGAAACTCATTATCGTGATGGTACTACTATGCCATCTATGCCACATATGCCTGTTGGATGGATGAATCGTAATTGGGCTGGGCGCTTCTTAGGTGGTGAAGCCATTCAACGATTGCGTGACCCTAGTTATGCAGGAAGTATGCTGACAGCCCCTCATTATGGATTTGATACTGAGGACCAAAAAGATGGACATAACGCTCGTCGCTTACGAAGTGCATTGGATGATGTGATGGTGTATAATGACGATAATGCTGTACTAGGTGTCAAAAAAGGTGATATTGCACATGGATATTTCAATGATGATGATACGTGGGTCCATGATGAACACCATGAGGATTCTCAACCAATTTACAATCTAGGAAATCGCAGTCATCATGAAGCCAACCTTGACCCTCGATTATTGACTCAGCGCCAACAAGATGAATTGGGTGTTCAACCATTGATGCGACATCTTCTAGGTAAAAAGGAGCATCAAATTACACGTAATTTACAACAAGATGGCAGACAGAAAAATCACGATTTGCAGATTCTATCTCGATATCTGAAGAGAGGAGATGGTACTTTTGACCATGTGCATAGTAGTAATTTTCCATACAAACCTACCAAGAATGGTACAGATAGACAGATTGAAGAACACCACAATAGACCTATTTGGCCTGAGGAAATTCAGCATTGGCAAGAAACTGGCGTCATCAATGAAAATCAAGCCACTGCATTATTGAATCGTCGTACAGATTTACACGAAGAGTATGAACGACGTAAGCAAGTAAGCAACGCTACTGGCCCATTTACCAATCTGTATCATCACGCTGGTGGTGACGCAGGGGATATACGGGTATCTCCATATGCTCGCTTTATGATGATGCATCATACACAAGGAGGAATGGGTGGAGATTCATTGAATCCATTCACAGAACTTGACCATATGTTCCATAATGATGTGTGGGGCGGTCCAGATGGTGGGTTGTTCACTAGTGGTAGTGACACTAGTTCAATGAAAGCAATGGAATTGAAAGAAGGTGATTCCCCGATGGACTTCCCTCATGAAATTTGGCCTCGTGCAACAGGGATGGAAGGAGAAAATCGTGAAGCAGGTGATATTCGAGAAGGGTCCACAGAAGTCACATTGCCACGTACTTCAGGACGTGACAATATCATGTCATTGATTGGAGCAATCCAAGAACAACCTATTGATACAATGCGAGGAAAAGGTGCATTGTGGAATCTCCCTCATGGTGGTAATACAGACCACAATTTACAATTGGCTACTACGGCTGACCCTCATTTTCATGAAGGGTTGCGTGATGGTACAGGACCTATGCGATTGGTGAATCCATACAAGCAATTATCAGATGACATATCGCAAGCAAGTGGTGCTGAATACAATGAGGCGCGTAAAACCATTGGTCATGCATCTTCCACGCTGGGTAAACAAAACATGAAGAAAACATCATTGATGGCAGCATTGTTGCTACGATGGAATGAAAATCCTGCTGAAGCACAAGCCGCACTTGGCCCACCTCCCGGTCTGAGAACAGGTCAATTACAGCCAAAGTACGAATCATTGCATGGATTTACACGTGACTTACAACAATATGCGAATCAGGAAGGTATGCATTTGATTCCCGGTCATCCGGGTGATACAGACCTTGAATCACGTATTCGTCAATTTCTAGTTCATAGTGACATGGGGCGCAATCCCAATATGGAACAACCATTGGCTTTGGATAAACCTGCGATTGAATCATTCCAAGAGGGATTGGGACAATCTAAATTATCATTGCCCGGAGGTCGTGCAGCCGGTGGCGCTACCTCACCGGGTTTATCACCCGGTCAAGCAGAATCAGATGAAGCAGAAGGTTGGTTGAACCCCAATATAGAACGTGGTAAGTGGTATCTATATGACAAGAATAAGGATATGGGACCAAGAGCATATCAACCATTAGATGTGAACATTGGTAATGGTAAGACTCAGACGATTCGTCCTAAATTTGATTTCCACGACCAAGCCCATAGTGCTCTGGAAAATGGTAAAATGGATTGTCCTGTATGTGGCGGTGATGGATATATTGACCCAGAAGATATGGGCGCACAAATTGAAAAGAGTGTTTTTGATTTGTTGGGTGAAGGAGATGATAGCAATAAAGACCGTGCCGAATGCCCAAATTGTCATGGTTCAAAGACAATGCAATTACCATCAACATTCAACCATGACAATACTCATGCACAACCTCATCATGATGATTGGAAAGAACAACATCTGACATCTCAATTGGAAGACTGGTTAGAAACAGACCCTGAACATCGTGACCCTGAACATGATGATGCATGGTTTGAGGATATAGAGAATCAAATACAGAACATCCAAAGTCCACAAGCCTATGGTACTGAAGGAAGTCATTACATGGCTATGCAGCGATTTGGTCACAAACTCACAACCACACAGAATCTAGTACGGAATGTAGCAACGTCATTGGCTGATACAGTACGTGGGCAATTTGAGTCCGATGGATTACCTGACCCATTCGGACCTGATGAAAATGGTGATTGGTCACAAGCCCATGTAAATGCTATTGCATTGTGGTCCCATGCGAATGAATGGGCATTACGCGCTCAACCATCGCAACGCACATGGCAAGGTGATAAGGTGGCCGGATACACAGATGGTCACAATTTTGAATTTGAAGAAGGAAAACAACCATCAGCCAACTCATCAATCTATTATCCAGACCGACCAAGTGCAGATACACAATCAGAACTGGGGTCACTTCCATTGAGTATCTACAATAGTATGGGTCATCGAATGCGTCATGGATGGGGTATGTCACCAAACTTCGGTATGCAGTTTGATGCATATGGTATGGGCGACCCCAAAGTATTACACAATAATGGCAATCCATCTTCGCAGCGTTCTAAATTTCTCAATGTTCCATTGAATGAACTACAACAGGTATTCCCTGAAATGGGAACCATGTCAGCGGCACATCCGTCTGCACCATCAGCCGAGGATATACCAGAAACACAAAAACTCAGTGAAGATGGGACAAGCGCAGCGTTCCAACTTAGTGAAGATGAGCCAGCAGTATCTGACATCCTCAAAGCATTAACCAATCCAGACCTGTTGAAAGATGATGATGCGCGGGTAAAACCTGTCAAAGCAGCACACCGTATTTTCGACCTAGATGACCTGAAAGAACTGCGTGGATTCAGTGATGACTGGGTTGTATCTACATGGTTGAAAGGTAGTCGTGGAATTGCACGTAAAGAAGGTGACAAAGTATCTGTCCAGTATGCTGATGGTTCATATTGCTCATTAACTGCAGAAGGGAAGAAGGGATTACGAGAAGCCCATGATGATGATTTCGTTATGGATGTCATTGTAGGTAAGAATAAACGTATCACTGTTATTGATTTGTTAGAACATGATGGAAAGCATCTGTATGATGAACCTCTCAAAGATAGATTGACCAAGTTGAGGTCTGGTTTTGAGAGTACTGATGATGTGCATATGCCCGCCCCATTCAATACACGACGTACTGATGATGAAGGATTATCAGCCGCTGTGAGTAGTTTAGCAGATGAGGAAAATGATGGATTTTTGCTACGTGATGCCATTTCTACCTACATGAAAGGTGAACCACGTCATCCAAAATGGGTGCTGTTACGCAAGCAAAAGGAAATTGATGTGATTATTCTGGACCGTCGTGGACGTGGACCGTACACATACCGTCTTGGTGTGGGACCAATCAATCCTGAAAAGGGTCAATCACTTGGTAATCGTGCAATGCAGCGTGGCGATAAATGGTTCATGGATGTTGGAACATTGACACGAGAAGAAAAAGCATTCAATGAAGGCGACTACATTCAAGTCAATGTATCTAGTGTGTCACACAAAGAACGTAATGGAGAAGATGTGTACGATATACAGCCTCGTAATATCATAGGTGAAACAAGTACTGAGGCTACAGATAGTGTGGATACACTGAGTTTACTAGTCAAATCATATGCACCATTACTATGGCCTCATGATGTTGTTGTCAATAATAGTGATGTGCAAGTATTGTTACATGGCGTAAAAGATACAGTCATCTACAAAATGAGTAAATGGGATGATGGTTGGGTATTACATCAACCAATGAGTCTACTAGGTGACTTATCCAATAGTGATTACAGCATTCATTTGTCTGAAAGCCTACGTCCATTTTGGGAACCTATTGTTGGTATGACTCTCAAAGGTCTCATCAAAGTTGATTACAACCCACGTGATACAAGAGACAAAACACGTGATGAGAAGGATGAGGAAGAGCATTCGCATGAATCTGGATTCAAACTACCAAAACCAAAAAGATTAGACGATGACCAGATTCTCAAACCGGAAATGACTAAGATGATTGTCGAGGCATTGACTTTGATTGATGGCGTTATTGCTAAAGAAAAGGCCACGTGGACAGGCGCACGTGGAATGGGTATTGGATTGGGTACACCAGATAGCGCACCTCGTGGACCGACTGAAATTACACAAGATGTCAATACGTTGGACTATGATATGAGGCAACGTGATGATGAAAAAACTGAGAAACCTAGGAAGAAACCGGCTAAGATGTCAGGTGAGCCTCACCCTATGACTGCTTCTCTCACTACAGATGAAGGAGAAAAGGCGAAAATTCGTGTGACTGCGGAAGAAGCAGCACTAGAAATGGAGCCTGAAAACCCCCTTGAGTAGTATTGTAGTATTGTAGGTGGTATCATATACCATTACACTACGTGGGGTAGTCAGTGGTTCTAAGTGCTGCACGTCAATCTGACCGTCCCTCTGGTGCGGTACTCCTCAAGGCGCATCGCATTGATGACCTCGTTATCGCCGGTTATGCCAGTGTCGAACTTGTGGACAAACAAGGTGACCTCATCACGACAGGGGCGCTCAATAAAGCGTTCAAGAAATTCATGGCGAACCCACAATACAGCAATGTCCAACTCGCACACTCCAACATCCAAGTTGGTGAAGTCGTGCCTACCTACACAGATACCAATGGACGTATGTGGAAGTCCGAAGTGGATGACACCGGATTGTTCGTCGTTATCAAACTACGAAATGACATCGAAAAAGCACGAGAAGTCGCAGCAGAAATCCGTAAAGGAAATCTTCGGTCATTCTCCATTGGTGGTCAAGCATTCAAACGAGTCAACAAATCCGATGGGATGCGCGGCTCATACCGTGAAATCCAAGATATGGAATTACACGAAGTCACTATTTGTGAAAAAGGAATCAATACAGAGTCAACATTCAAAATTTTGAAGGAGGACAAAAACATGGCAGAAACAGAAGTTGTGGAACAGTTGCACAATGTTCTAGAGCGTCTATCCAAGCGATTGGATGATAGCGAGGAAGGCAAAAAACCTGCATTCCTTGACGATAAAAAAGACGACAAGGACAAGGGCGACGACAAGAAAGAAGGCAAGGACGACAAGTCCAAAGATGAAAAGATGGCATATTCAGAAGATGATGGCGACCAAGCGAACAAAGGATTCGATGACGTTATCACAACTGATTACCTGAACTGGATGGAAAACACCCTGAAAGGCGCAGGAGTAGATACGGGCGCGGCCCGACATCACTTTGACAGCGTGAACAAGGGATACCGACCTGAAGACGGTAGTGACCACCGAGGACAACCCCCAAAGGGCATTGTCGGTGAAGGTATCACTGCACCCAAAGCCAATTTCGGCAGCGGAAAGCCAAAGGGTAACAAGTTCGCAATCCGCGCATCACAAGATGCATGGAACCCACCAGCGGGCAACAAATTTGTCATCAAGGAAAATGTAACCAAAGCACAGGTCGAAGAGGCTTACGAAGTCTTCAAGGCTGCTGCACTGGAACAACAATTCAAGGGCGAACTCAACGAAGCATTCACTGAGCGCCTAAACAACGAACTTGTCGCCAAACACAACCATGAAGAGAAGGTAGCATACGATGCCCGAACTGATGTGGACAGCCTACAGAAGGCAGTGCTTGAACTCGCATCACGCATTGACAACGTAACATCTGGTGAGGGCAGCGTCGAACTACGCAAGTCCACACCATCAATTGACATTCCCACAACGGAAGCATTGGCCGACATCAGTTGGTCTGATGTACACAGCCTTGCAGACAAGGCACTACGGGGAGGCGAATAAACATGGCACGAGATTACATCCGAACGATACAAGACATGGAGCGGTACTACTACGGTGCGGGCAACGTGAGCGGCTACTCATACAGTGGCGCTGACATCCTGAAGGCCGATGCACCTCTCCTCAGCACGACAGCAGGCACATACCAAGCGATTTACGGTCGCAAGGTCTGGTCACAACTGAACCAAGAATTCAATGCGTTCAGTATTCTACCCAAGAAGCCTTGGGAGAAGTCGGGCTGGAGAATCATCACGGCAAAACCATCCTTCACTAAGGGTGGCGGTGTTGCGGAGAACGCAACCTTGCCTGACACAACCAAACCAACCTTCCTACACGTGGCTGCAAAGCCCAAGACGGTTGCACACACGTTCGACATGAGCGAAGTGGCAATCTTCCTTGCCGACAAGGACGACGGCCTCGGTGACATCCGACAGGTCTTGAAGGAAGAGATGGGCAAGCACCACGCCGACCACGTGAACACAATGCTCACAACCGACGTGGAAACACCAGCAGGTAACGATTTCGAGTCTCTTGACCGATTGACAACCAACCCAACTACCATCAACAACGCGAATGGATACGTCAGTGCAAATACTGACAACGATATGTATTCAATTACACGTGACAGTGGTGGAGATGCATGGGAAGCCGCTGAAGTCAGCGCATCGGGAACCAGTGGTACTGACCGCACATTGAGTCTAGACCACCTTGATACCATGTTCCAGCAAATCTGGACTCGTGGTGGTAATCCGAAGGTTATGTTCACTGGATATGATACACTCATGCGTGTGCAACAACTACTACAAACCCAACAGCGCTTCATGGAAACCAAGCGTGTCACCCCATCGTTCAACGGTGTTAAGGGTGTACCCGGTATCGAAGCAGGATTCATTGTGGCTACCTACAACGGTGTCCCAATCATCCCAAGCAAGGACGTTCAGACTGATACTATCAGTCGTATCTACTACCTCGACACGGACTATTTGTGGTTCCAAACCGCAATACCAACCCAGTATTTCGAGAGCGGTATTGAATCCGGCGACCCGTTCGCCATCAACCGCCTCGGTCAGGAAGGTCTGTATCGAACAATGGGCGAATTGATTGTGTCTTTCTTTGGCGCACAAGGGAGTGTTCGTGACCTCTCCTGAGGTCGTTGAGGAGAATTACAAGGAGTGATAAAATATGGCAGCAACTACACACAGAGGCATTACCTACACAGGTACAGGAACATACACAACAGCAGTGAACATTGACCTCCCGCTATGGGCGGGAGTTGACCAAGACGACGAAACATGGCTAACGGCATATCCGGGTGCATTGACATCCTTTTCGCCGCGTCAGACTGATGGAACAAATAGAAGCCAACCACGATTGGTTTGTCTCACACTGAGTGCGGCATTGGCTGATACAAACACGCTCACACTGAGCGGTGAATGTAGCAAGATTCTATCAGTGGTCGGTCAGCATTTGGACGCAACAGCAATTATGGGCGTTACCAAGACAAGTGACTTGGTGCTTACCTTTGCTTTGAAGCAGCACGACGACAGTGCAGCCGATGTATCTGCGACAGAACTATGGCTCATTGTAGCCTGAGGTGGTACATCTGCCTCAAGTGGTATATGATGGTCCCTTGCCAACCCAACGGGTTGGCTGGGGAACCCTCATTCGTGGTCAAGTACAAGAGGTCTCGCAAGAGACGCTCGATGCTTTTCGCCACAAACTAACCAATTGCCGTGTATGGGGTGAAGAATCAACACCAGTAGCATCTGAAGATGCAGGTCTTGATGGTATCCCAGACAGCGGATGGACACGCAATGACATCATTTCTTGGCTAACAGAACGGGATGTACCTACACGTGCAGGATTGACGAAAGCGCAATTACTGTCACGTGTCGAGGCACATCTGAACCCTGTTGAAGAGGAGGAAGTCAGCGAAGAGTCCATAAGCGAGGCTCTACAGGCAGATAACACCGACACAGGAAGTGACGAATAATGGCAGCAGGAAATACAACAGATATACGAACACACGTCTTAGGCGACTTGTATATGCTCACTGGTTCATTTACTGATGGTGGAATTGATGTCTCTTACGGAGACCATCTATCATCAGTATTGGCCGCAGGTGGACACGCAACAAGTCACTATGCGACAGGTGTACTCATTAACAACGGTGCAGGATACGCCGCAGGTGAAGCAGGTGCATTAACAGTTGACAACATAGATGTAAGACTACACTTCAACATCGGTGAAACACTGTACACAGCGGCAGGTGCAAGACTTGGTACAATTACAGCAATTGGAGGCGCAACATCAGTTACAGTTGGTGGCGGTCTTTTGGCAGCAGTGGTTGATAACCAACCTATTCACAAGCATGGAGTATTCAATGCAGCAGTAGCAACTACTGATGATTCATTGGATGTATCTGTGGATGAAACAAACAAATACGTGGTTTTCGGCACAGGTAACATGGGTACTACAAGCACAGCATCAACACTAGATGGACGTTGGTGGATACTCGGGAAACGCTGATACGGGGTGATACTCCGTGCCATCGTTTGTGACCGTTAAACTACCAGCAGCAGGGCCTTTGCCTACAATGTGCCGCATTAACAATGCGGCAGGATACGCAGCCGGTACAACAGCGGCTATGACCACTGATGACAACCTCCCTGCTGGGGATGTCACCACTGTCATTATACAGGGTATGCGAATATGGGCTAAGAACCCAGCACAACATAATGCAGTTCAGTTCTTAGGGACCGGCACAAATTTCACTGGAACATCTGTTCGTATCAATGATGGAACAGGTACTCGGTTCGCTATAGAAGATAATGCAGAATTCTATGTTGAAGACCCTGCTCAACTAGCATATACATTGGCTGTGGCACGTGGATTTATTTTGACTGCTGCGAATACTTCCGGCGTTGAAGTATCTGAAGACGGTCGAGGTAATCTAACATACACATTCTGGGATATGTCATGATGGTGATTGAATGAATGGGCTATCCCTCAAAGATATTGACCGTATGAACAAGCATGGATGGTCTAAATCCCAAGAACTCAAACCAGCCGAAGAAGGCATTGCATGGCAAGACCATTCTGTGAAGCAACAGAATACCCGTAATCGTCAGATTGCTGACGTATTGGACATTGGTGCTGGCACACGGTGTAAGCACTGTGGTATGCTACATTTCTGTTGGGTTGCACAGTGTGGTGCGTGTGGTCTAGATATGGATTATAACCTCGGTAAGGTCGAGGTGGTCCGATAATGGTTGAATCATGCAAACTTTGTAATGCTGAAACAGCACCAGATTCATATTACTGTAGAGCCTGTCAAGAAACGATGGGAACTGATGAATCATCAACATCTACTGATTTTCGTATGAGTTACCCTATGGCTTTTGATTATGCATGGGCTTTGTTAAAGCAAGAGCGAAGGAGACTTGGTGCTGACCGTCCACCTAGAAGGAGATTAGGACAGGCACCTGTTGAAGATGATGAGGGTCTATACCGACTGGGTCCACAGAAAGGCACAGAAGAATACGAGGCTCGTCAAATGGAAAATGCAAACAGGCCACCCCAGCCCCCAGCACCTCCGAGAGAGCCTCGTTGGGGTAATGATTTGGTGCAAGATACAGCCGAAGCAAGGTCTAATTCGTATATGCAAGAATCGCCAAACAGGGGGGCATGATTTGAATGCCCACAGTATTTCAACCCGGTGAACGCGCACCACAACCCATTGACCCAGATGCAGTCATCTATTCAACCGCACAGAAGGTCGGTGAACTACTACAGATTCCACCAGCAGACCCGGTGGATTTGACATTGAGTGCATCAGCGACAGATACAGAGATTGAGATTTCACCTATTGATTTTCGCAATACTGGATTTGAAGTAGGGGATGTTATCGAGATTGAAAGCGATGCATCACTAGTTGAAACACGCACCATTACAAATATCAATTTGAACACTGGTAAGGTTCGATTGGTATTCACAGGTGGTTTATCGTATGCACACACTACAGCGACCAATGGTACAGTTCGTAATACGGCGATATTTACCAACGGCAAACTACGTGGTGTATCACGTGACCATGTTGAAGCATTGATTGTGCGCCATCAAGACCGCATTGACAACATCTGTAACAACTCATGGCGACCTATGTTGCAGGTGGCTGAATACAAGATATTCGATACATACAAGCCATACCGACGCCGATACTATACAGATTATGTCGGAACCACACCACTCTTATTCCGCAATGTTCAACAGATTCTACGATTGGAGGTCTGGCAAGGTCAAGATTACAAGGAACTGGCTGGTGCTGAAGTTCGATTGAAAATCCTTGACCATTCAGCATTGGCTAGTGATGGCGTGTATCTATGCCCCGGTGGTGGTGGTATATTCACTTTGAATGTAGGTGCAGATAGTGATACATGGAATACATCATTCGATAATGGAACAGCCGCACAACAACTCACAGACCTCATCAATAAAGATGGGCGCAGGAACAAAAATGCTGTAGCGTCATCTACCAACTACACATTGGAAGATTCGTATGCGTCAGGTGGTACAGCACAGGCAAAGGTTCACAATGAATTCTTGGCATCAGCCAATGCCGATTACGGCAATGCACGTGTCAAAATCAGCAGTATGCGTCGAGCGCAAGGTGGAACAGAATGTACTATTGCAGCGTCAGACCTGACAAACATTGAGTTCAGTCAGCATGGTAATGCTACAACAACCTCAACTAGTGTCGCAGGGGCTGTTGTAAATGTCGCATCTACGGCTGATTTCAAATCGTATGGACTCATTATGGTGGGCAGTGGTACGTCGGTTGAGGTCTTATCCTATACGGGTAAAACCGCAACGTCATTTACAGGATGTGCCAACGTCAAAGGCACACCATTAACGACGCTCAACACAGGTGGAACGACAGCATTCCAATACTGTTTCGCAATTGACTTCCAAGGTTCAACCGCCACAGGTGACGAAGGCCGATTGAAGGATTGGTGGTTCGACCCTGAAATGGGCATCATCTATTTCAACAATTCATACCCATTCTTTGAATGGAATGCAATTAAAGTGACGTATGTGTATGGCGAGCGGTACGTCGAAAAGGCCATTGAGGACATCGTAACCAAGTTGGTTGCTATGGACTTGATTACGGCTGATGACCGCTCCGTTCTGATACCTGAAGGAACCACCAACATTGACCTAGGTTCCAAGTACCAACTGTTCAAGCAACAGGTTGCCGAGACCTTGCCACGATATGTGGAGGTGGTTACACTTGACTAATCCAATTGACCACGCATGGGATTTTGTCAAATATCTCGATGACGAAGGTGAACGGGATATTGAATATCGAGCCGAATATGATGCTGCACGGAATATAGCACAGTCTGACGCACCGCCTCGTGCAGAAGAGGGATACCCGACATTGCATGACGAAATGCAGAGCATGGGGCCAAATGATTTGAAACATCTTTACGATATGATAGAGGCTTACAAGGAACAATGCCGATACAAGGACCAACTGATTGACGCCCTTAGAAATCAATTGAGCGTTCTTCAAGGGCATACTCCTGAAGATATGTATTCTCCACGACAGTTGAATACCCGGCGTCCCAGTGCTTTGACTGGTGGAAAATACAGCCATTTGTTACCAGAAACTAATTTTGAGTAGTGGGGAAGATGAATCCAATTGACCACGCATGGGCTGTGATGAAAGCCGGTTCAGTAGTCATTGATGGTGTCACATACGTGCCACAACAAGATGGCGCACAACAAGGTGGCGCACAACAGGGACAGCCACAGGAAGAGGGGTCGCAAGAAACATTTTTTCCACGATTTGATGTGAGTGGACTACAGCAGGATTGGCAGAATCGTGACGAGAGTGGCGGTGGTCTGATGGGTGCGGCCAAAAATTTAGGTCGTAGAGCATGGCAAGGTATGAAAGATTCATCTATAGGACAATCGTTAGGGCAACAAAAAAATATGTTTGACCGTAATGTTGGCATCAAAGACAAGTGGAGTAATATGCTACAAGCACGAGAAGCAGAACAGCAACAACTAGCCGGACCTAACCCTGAAGCAGATTCCCCATTAGATACTGAACAGCAACAACCATCTTCTGTTCTTGATTTAGCGGGGGATGATGACGACCCTGACGCATGGTGATTGAATATGATGGGCAAAGATACAATCGAGAATATGCGAAGTAGTATCATCAAACAAAGAGATGAAGGATTATTGATTGACCCAGAACAACTTGAAATTTTGTACATACGGGAATGTGAAGCCCAATCTGAATTATATGATAATGAAACTGGTGGTAAGGTCTGGTCATATGACAATGGTAATATCGTAGATGAAAATGGAAATAGTGCTCCTGCAGATATACAAACTGCTATCCGCTTACGGGTCAAACAACGTAGTGCGAACGAAAGCCATAAGGCAGATAAGATGTTGCGGCAACTAGATAGGATGGAGGACTTGGCGTGACCGCAACGTGGCTAGAAAGCATTCCGCTATTGGAAAGCCTGTTTGACACAGACTGGAATCGTGCCAACACAGGCCAACGTAAGCCGGTGATTGCTGATATTACAACGGTGGACCCCGGACGTGGGAAGCGTTTGGACATCCAACGACAAGATGCTGTGCTATTCTATGAAACTGCACACAACGAAGAACAACCTGAATTACTATACGACTTCGTGAACACTCGTATCAACGTCACAGTGGACATCAGAACCACTATGAGTCGTAACCAACTATACAAGATGGAAAACGAGGTGCGGCGCATCATTCATGCCAACCGTCGAGGTGATGGTGTGAACTTCGATAGACTCATCTACAAGACCAGAACTGACCTATCTGACCGAACAAAAAAGTTGTGGCGATACACATTTCAGGTTGAAGTAGTCACCTTTGCAGAATTGATACCATGAAAACACTGATTAACTGAGAGAGTATCGGAGGGAACGAAGCATATGCCATCAACAGTGTATAAGGGCGACCTGAGCGAGGTCACATTTGGTAAAGAAAGTGGATTCACTATGGTATCTGCTGCTAGTGCGGACCATGCAACAGGGTATCCTCAAGGAGGTATTTGGACAGCATCAGCCGGAACAGGTGACACAACGGTATTGACATTTACTGGAACGAATGCAGCAGCCGCTACTACCCAACTTGTTGGTGGAATTCTCAAGTATCCGGATGGTATGTTGATTGGGGCAACCCTTACATTTCATGCAACCGGCAACTTCGCAACTGATGATTACGCTACATCTGGTCAAGTATTCACCATTGTAAAACATCTAGTGGATACTACAACCAAACTCACAATTTCTCCTGCGGTGAAAAATGCTACCGCAGTATCCAATAACAGCGATGGTTTGCACATCCATACGTTGGGTGTCCCAGCACCAGATGTAGGAATGACGTATCACGCCAATGCAAGTACTAGCGATGAAGCAGTATTGGCTGACCAATTCATAGGTCTGGCCGCAACAGTCACACTACCTGACCTCAAGAATACCATTGAGCGGCAACACGTTGTTGGCATTGGTCGTGATGTGGTCGTACAAGTGGCTGGTAAGCAAGTGACTGAAGGTGGAACCATTGAAGTTATGATGAATAATCCACGTTGGATTTACTACGGATTGGGTGGTTCGGCTGTGAAAGATACAAGCACAGGTTCTTTACTCAACACTACAAATTCGGCAGCGTCAGGTGTTGGAGATTCAGTACTTCAAATGACTGCAGTAACAAATGTTGCAGTGGGCGATTATGTCATGATTGAAGATACTACTGCGTATCAGATTCCAAGCGATAACCCAGCAACGGCTGGCGCAGGTTCCGGTGGTAATACATGGCCGGATAGTACACACGCAAGTGGATTCAAGTTCATTGAAACCAATGAAGTGCGTCGTATTGTAGGGTTCCAAGATGGCACAATCAAAATGCTATGGTTGGATTCACCTTTGGAATTCGGCCATGCATCAGGTAAAACTGTTCGCATCTTCCGATATGATGCAGCATCATCTAATGGTAGTCCTGATGTGAACAAGGATACCTTAGCCATTACCAATCCATACACACACGTCATGTATAGTTCATGGAATCTTCCATCATTCTGTATAGAACACAGCATTCGCAATCGTGATGTTGGAGCATATCTAGGTGAAACAGGTGCGGCTAACTTACCGGGTTCAGCGTCAGACGCCAAGACCTTGACACGTCTATTCCGAGGATGCAAAGTGAAGGACTGGTCACTCACAGCCGATGCTGATGCCCAAGTCAAGTTCACCGCCAACTTCGATGCGCTATCAGTGTACACAGATACCGGACGCTTAGAATCGTCAAATAAAGGTGACAGATACACCGCACATCGTATGTTTGAAAATACAGCAAACAGTGTGGTTAATCGTAAGGTTGCAGGTATCGCACCTTACACACAGAAGCCATACCTATTCTACAATGGAACCATTAAGGCATTCGGTCAAACGATTGCCCGCGCCACGAAATTCACATTGAATGGTAAGAACAATGTTACACAACATTGGGTCATTGGTGGCACAGATTCCAACATTTACAGCACCACAAACACAGGTGAGGCACAAGTTCCATTCGCAGGGTCACGACTCCCGAAACTAGCCGTTGAGGGTAAAACTGAATATGATTTGGAATTGGAAATCATCATTGATGACCCACTTCTATGGCACGAACTACGCAATGCAACCGAGCGAGATTGGACTGCACCCGTAGAACTCACCCTAACCAAGCAGGGAACGGGTGCAACACGTGAATCTATTATCATCACAGTGGAAGATTACATCATGGAAACAGGGCCAATTCCCGTACCTGAAGACAAAGGTGTGATTCGTACTGCAGCCAAATTATTCTGTAAGCACGTTAAGGTGGAAACCACTGGAACACTCATTGGATTGTGATACAATGGCACGATTTAGTATGCATCCTAACGACCCAGACCGTAAGGCACGTCAATTAGAGATGGCACAGATTGACATTGTGCCACTCAAAGACCCTACAGGTGAGGTCTTTGACCCCGAATCATCCAAACCAACGGATGACCCATTCCCCGAAGAACTGCAGGATTACAGTTCTATGACCGTACCAGAATTGAAAGCATTGTGTGCTGAGCGCAACATTGCAGTATCTGGTATCAAAACCGAACTCATCGAGCGATTAAATCTCGATGATACATCCCATTCCACTGAGGCCCCCGTTGAAGAAACGGCAGTCATAGAGGAAGAGGCGGTCCCTGAGGAATCAGCAGCCGTCGAAGAAACCGTAGAAGGTGAAGTAAGTGAGTCAGGAGGAGAGAACAGTGGCAACCCCACTGAATGAAAATAGGCAAGGCGAACAGATAATCGCAGACAAATCGGCACTACTAGTGAAAGGTGGTGTCACTGAACACACAGTTCGTGTGGACCCAGATAACGAATCCCTCGTTATGAAAGTGAATGTTCGTGAATTATCGTTCATAGATATGCAGAAGGCAATTAAGTCGTTCGTATCCATTGAAATGGATGGCGGCGTGGATATTGACCTCGCTGGATATTGGCGATACATGATGGAAAAGTGCATTGTAAGCAGTGAACCATCACTATCTGTGGTTGAGATGTTAGGTCTCAGCCAATTTGCAGGGCAGCAATTAGCGGCAGTTCTACCACAACCACAGGACCTACTTGCAGGCCCTTTGGAAGATGGCAGCAACGAGTAGATGATACTTACCGTATAATGAAAGATGCTGCCGATTCCGATATCTCATTCATGATGGATTCAGCAATCTATTTCGTCGCTAAGCATTACGGGTTGAGCATACCTGAAGTACGCGCTATGAGCGAAGAAGAGTTTGAAGATTCATTCGTATTTGGTGCTGCCGCTGAACGGATGAAAGCCGATGAAATGGATAAGGCGACCAAAGATGCCAAAAGCGGTACTCAGGTAGGGCCTAGTAAGGGGCAACCCTTCCCGTATGAATGAGGTGTGTGAATGGCAGATACAACGGCTAATGCAACTAAAGATACAGCATCGTTGCAGAAGCAAATTCAGGGCCAAGTTGTATCTCTAGGACTATGGGAGAAAGCCCAAGTCAAAGTCCACAAAACAATGGTGAACACACCTATTCTCAAACAAGTTATGCAGATGAAACGATTTGTTGGAGGCATCATGGGGGCGCATAAAGCCCAAGGACAGCAAACAAAAGGTCAGAAAGAAGGCAATAAGCAGGGTCAAGAAGGTCTATCCACATTTCAAGCATTATGGGTCAGAATGACCGCATATGGATTAGCAGCCAAGTTCGCTGCAAAAGGGACTAGCACATTGGGTAAGGCATTTATGAGTTTGATTGGAAGTGTATTGTTCATCTTCGGCATTCTAATGTTGCTTGTTCTAGGTCTGGGTCTTGTAGCAGCGACACTGGGAGATGTGAATAGTCCATTGGCTCAATGGCTATCAGACTTCCCGTTATTGGGAGATATCTTGACCGGGTTCAAGATTATTCTGACAGGTGAGGATGGTGAAAGTGGACTGGCTGGTGCAGTGAGTGTATTCAAAGTAGCAATGTTGGCCGCAGGTGTAGCACTGGTACTGTTTGGTGCGCCTGTGGCTATCGTGGTAGGCACTTTGGTTATGATGGTGGGTATATTCCAATGGGTTAGAGGACAAACGGACAGCGTATTCCTTGCGATAATGGCTGCAGCAACTGTTGCTTTTGTAGGGTTATGGGTATTACTGACGTGGGTTGGTGGTGTCGTAGCATCATTCTTCGCATCATTCATGCTACCATTTGCTTTGATAACAGCAGGTATTGGTCTATTCTGGGCAGCATTGACAGGTAAAATTCATTGGGGATGGGGTATCATTGGTGCAATTCTGGTAGCAATTGGAGTGTGGCTATTGGCGGGTGTTCTAGGATTTGCTACTATTGCCTTCATGCCTGTTCTTGTTGTTGTCGCAATTGTACTAGCCGTAGTTGGACTAATCTGGTTATTCTGGGACGAGATTGTATGGGCAGTCACATGGGTATGGAATGGTTTAATGAAATGGGGAGGCATCATTCTCGGCGGTATAGTGAGTGCAGTAGGTTGGCTACTTGGTTTCATATGGGATTTACTCTCGGCCTTGATTTCAATTGCTGCTAAAATTATCATGATTCCAATTAACCTCGTAGTAGGGATATTCAAATTCTTCTTTAGCATACCCGCTAAAATCAAAAAATTGATGTTTAAAATTGCTCTAGCCTTATTCAAACCACTGAACAAAATCGGAAGCAAGATTATGAAGGGTATCAGATGGGTGTTGGGTATCCCCGGACGTATTGTAAGAGGCATAAAGAAGGGCATTAAATCTATCAGTGACGCTGTGAAGAATTTCTGGAATGACAAGATTGCAGCCATTGTACCTAGAATTGGAATTCCTGACTGGGTTCCGATTGTAGGTGGAATGGATTTCGGCCCATTCCCACCATACATGGCGAAGGGTGGTGTTGTAAGTGGACCTAAGAGTGGCTATTCGGCTACGTTACACGGCACTGAAGCCGTTGTGCCTCTCCCTGATGGTCGCTCAATTCCAGTGAGTATGGAAGGTGGTGCATCAGGAAATACGTTCAATATCTATGTGGACGCATCTGGTATCGCTATATTGGACCGCGCTCAAAAGGATAAATTCGCCAAGGAGATTGGTATATCCGTGAGAGAAGCAATTGAAAGAGACAATCCATTCAAACGATTTGGGAGTCCCATCTAGGTGATGTAAATGTCAGTTCCAATTCGTCTTGTTCAACGCAACGGTAAACTAATATCTCTAGATGCTACCCAAATACAGTTCAAATTTGCACGTGGTACTACGGCTATTCCCATGCCTATATTGGCTGAACGATATGCTGCAGATTTGAATATCGTGACCACTAGTATTGATGTGGATGTCATCTTGCGTGATGACGATTGTTCAGCAAGTGAAGTAGCAGAACAACCAGCGAAGGCATTCATTGATTTCGCTAAGCCCAATGTACGCGACAACAATACGATAGGTGCAGGTTCGTATTTCTATGGCGATGGAGGCACAGTCACAATTGGTCAAAGTGGTGGAAAAGACATCACCAACAAGGAGTTCCAATTGAAATCTACATTCTTGAAGCAATCAGGTGCTAACCCCATCATTATCAAATTCATTGACACAGGCACTTTGGGCGCTGCTACATACAGTTCTGGAACGGTCAGTATCAGTTTGAACCATGCCAATCTCAAACACGCATCTACACCAGCCCCATCATCCGGTTCATTCTCTAGTATTGCACATGAGGTTGCCACATATCTCACCAACGCATTGAACAATGCAGCCAACATTGGTATCACGACTACAAGCACAGGAGATACAGGTCTTAGTCATGCATTCACAGCCACACTAAGTGCAGGTACATACAATGAAACACTAGGAAGTACACGTGTGGATATTCACCAAGATGAATTAGGAGTCAATGGGAACAGCGGCACACCTGTGTTCTGGGATATGACTTCATCTGGTTCAGTCAACACATTGGCTGTAGTCCCACCAGCATTTCAGACATTTCGTGGTGGTGAAAACAATACGTGTAAATCTGCAGGTGACAAAGTGCAAGACCTGATTGCCAATGTATCGAATAGTAACGTCATGGGTGCAGTAGGTCAGGCATTACAAATGGATACTAACGACGACAAAAAGGCTGCTGTCAGTACCGATTTCAATAAACTGGACCCTACGGCTGGGGCTACAGATGACTATATCGTGGGTATTCAAATTCCGTATAATTCATTGATTCAAGCAACAGGGACCACATCTATGACTCCTCGTAATTTTCTGATTGTAACAGGTTTGAGTCCAGCCAATAATCAAGGGTCCGTAGCCAATAAATTGCCAGCATCTACAACATTTGATTCTGAAAATGTGTACTCAGGTATTCGAGGTACTGTGACTACATTCTCGGCTGCATATATTGCTGGTGACACATTCTATTCAGGTAAACTTTCATTCTCACCAATTGACATGATTGTAGGATTGTGATACTATGACATTGATTGGAAAGAGTAGCAATGCATTATTCTTCAATGGTGTATCTGATGGTGTGTTAATTCCACAAGCACCATTTGCCAAAACAGGTAAACAAACAGCATTGGGTAAATCGTATGACCCTACACTGGGTGGTCAAACACAGAATATCAATACCAAAATCAGCAAAGCCAGCAAGTCATTCAGTGTGGAAGCATGGGTAGTTCCAGATTGTGGCGGTGTGATTGCATCTAAAGAAGGTGTGTTTGAATTACGAATTGGAGATGTCAGTACACCCGGCCCTGCCCAATTTACAGTTCATACTTTTGATGAGGATGTAGGCCAACAATCTGTCACGGCTACTACAGCCGCCCCTGTTATCGTTTCTCGCGTTCATAATGGATGGGATGGGGTTGTGTATCCCACAGACTCATCTGTGGCCCTACACGGCACGTATAACCGCTTCAATACGGGTAAAACGGATGAGACAGCACTTAATCGCCATTCACGTGAACTAATTTACATTGTAGGTGTGTTCACAGGCCAACAAGTTAAACTGTATGTCAATGGTGAAATGGTAGCATCTGAAAAATTGAATCGAGAAACACGAAGCGCACATTCATCTGCCAATCTATACATTGGTGGTAAAGGTGGTGAATATCGTGGCACAATTGAAGGTGTGCATTGGCGACGTGGATTTGCTGAAAGCAATGTTGTGCCGGGTCCACTACTACCTACATCAGATACGATTGGGTTATGGCGATTTGAAGAACCGATTGAAGTTCCATCGTTGTCATTGAATCTCAAAGCCGCTGCGTCAGTCGGTGCTACAGATAGTGGAAGTGCATTGACTGTATCCAATGCTGAGGGCAAAGCATTGATTGAATATATCACAGGGTCCACACCTACGGTAACGACAACATTAGACCTTACTTCGTCCACATATAGTAATGGAAAATATCAGATTACAACAGCCGGCGCATTACAACAACTTGACCATCTTCCTATCAATCTCATTATCAATCCCACAGGTGTGGATGAAAAGACCGGCACAGCATACCAAACAAGCCCCCCTGAGCGTGTCAGATTAAAGCAACTGGTATGGAATGCCGATGGGACTACAGACAGCACCCTGACGGTGTATAGTATTCATCTTGATTTCACCAATAGTACCACTACAGGTCTGCGTGGATTACTACACGCTCACGCAGCCAATGATACTACCAATCAACTTGCGAAAGGGTCAACTATGGCAATTATCAATTCAGACCTATTGATTGATTCTGGCAGTGGGCTACCCCTACGCGCACCCGGTCAAGGCACACAAGTTATTGACCGCACAGGGCAAATGGTGATTGATGAGGCTGGTGGAAATCATGGATTCATTTTCAATACACAGATGGCGACAGATACAACGACTAATCCATTTGCATTCAATTGGGGTGCAACAGGATTACCTGTTGGATTTCAAGCAGGGCATACTGGCCGACATAAATTCACACACGTTAGTGGACACCCATACCTACGCCATCTTCCTCAAACGGTGGAAGAAAAAGTAGAGCGCAATCTAGATGGTGACAGTGATTCATTCATGGCATTCTTTGATGGTGCATCTATGGGATTGAGAAATCAAGTACCACTTGGTTCCATTATGGATATACACCGACAAGCATTCATTGGGTCAGCCATCAATACTGAATCAACTAGCAATGTAGTACAGGCTGTTGAAAATGGAATGGCTGGGGCAGGTGCATCTACACAACGACAAATGATAGCCATTGGAGGTTTAGGTTTTGACCCTACACCATTCCTATTGAAAGGTCATGCGTTTCTTGGTGAAGATGGAACCCAAGATACCTACGATATGCACTTGACACCTGAAGATACATCGCGGGTAGCAGTATTGGAATGTGCAATGGGTAGTGACACCGCACCATATGTGGAGATTCACTACAATGCAATTGATTTGACAGGTAATCGGATTCAATATGCTGCGACTGGAACTGCTACATCAGCAACTCACGCCACCGTTATTTCATTATCAGCAGGTGGAACAAAAGCATTTGGACCGCATGGTGGAACCTTCGATGCATACTATCTCATTTGTGACGGGGTTCGTGCTAAGGCATCTACTGGAACTAACGTGACCATCTCTCATGGTGGGAATACTTTGACGATTGGTAGTGCTGCTGATGGTGGATTCCAAGCCAAACTTGGTGTTGGTGCTGTGATATATCGAGAACTGACAGGAGCAGCATTGTGTGTCACCAAGACCGTTCCCGATGCATCATCTATCATCAGTGGGTCACAGGTCATTGATTATATCCATACTGCATTGGCTTCCGGTGCTACGCTTCATGCCCCCGGTGGTATGATTACGATTAGTGATGACGCATTGGGTTCAGGAAGTACAGCATTCAAGAGTCATCGTATGGTAGGTGATAATACAGGTGGAACAACCTATGAAATGAATTTAGACAACAGTTTGATTCCGGCTAACCATGTGCCTCAATCTGCCACAGATGAACCACAATCTCCACCTTCGGGTATCATAGCATCACACGTTTTAGATGCAGAACATTCACCTGTATATCACAAATTGGTTATTCAGAACTCAAAGGCTGGAACATCAGATGCAGCCGCTGAGAATTCAACAGACCCAGCAGTAGTCAATGCACCTGATACATTCAGATTGATGCCGATAAAAGAAGCGGCGTCAAATGCAAATGGTGTGTTTGATACACCGACGACAAATCATCGCACCAATCTGTTTGAAATGTTTGATGTCATAGACAATTGGCCTGTAGGTAAGAATCATGTATTGATTATTCAACCTACAGACCGACTACGTACTATGCAATTGACGAAGTTTGCGAGTGAATCTACACAAGAAAATGACCCCAATTTCTTGAGTGTGGAATTCTTACAATGTCGTGGGCGTGTCAAGGACTTCCGTGAAAAATTAGATGATAGAGGGCGTCAAATTATCTTGCGAGGAATTGGATTAGTTCAAGATATCAAGGAATCCGATGCGTCATTACTAGGTGATGCGTCACCAGATTCTCATGGTGTGAAAGAGATTGTACCCGGTGGTCCGGTAGTGGCCGTATCATTGGGTGGCCCCGGTCAAGGTGCAGTGGATACGAAACCAACATATGACCCATCACCAATGGCACGTATTGGGTGGAATACTCGTCGTAATTGTGGCGCAGTAGTCCAAACTGTTGTCACAGGTGGTTCACCTGTTTTGATGACAATTACCCCACTCAATAATCAATCAGCCAATCTTGCTAGTTGGGGTCATATGTGCTTCCCTGAAAGTGGTGGCTCTAGTGGACAAAATCATGCCCGCATATATTTACAAAGTGGAGCATCAGCAGCATACTACGATATTTCATCTGGTGCGTTCTTATTCGATACATCGGATGCGAACATGGCTGGATGGTTTGTCAATGCTGATGGGTCTATGGAAACAACAATTGCTAATTGGCTAACTGTTAATGCTGTCACCGGAGGCACGATAATCTACAATGATAGATACATCGGTGAAGATACAGTTTGTATGGATGGTACGACAGTTCAGGACCGTATGTTTCAGAAATTGAATAGTGTCACCCATGATTATCAACTAGGCACACAGTATGCTTCGACACGTGCATTGGTGGAGATTCCAGTATTCCCATATCAGTTCTTTGAAGATGGTGACGAAGGTATATTCCCCGGTCCTGACAACAGTATGAAATTGACATTGGATGCTACCATGACTGCTCATACATGGAACCCAAAACCTGTAGGGCGTCGGTTATGTGGTAATAGCCTAGCAAAAGACCCACAAGTAATGGGTCCATATGGAGGTCTATGGGCTGTAGGCGCAGGGATGGCTGGCACACCATACATTGGCATTCATCATACTACTGGGACTGAACTCATATTGGAAGTTGGAGATGCAAGTAGGTGGCCGCAGACAAATGTGGGCAATAAAAATGGTCCTGAATTTGCGGGGATTGCACGTGGTGGTGGCGTAACTAGAACTCATCGAGTATTTACAAGACAAGGTGATTGGGCTATTGTATCTCATGTGGATTATACCAATAATCGAATCACCATTCCACGAGGACGATATGGTAGGCGATGTATGACAAAAAATTTCCTATCGCAACTCAAAGCAGGTATCGGTTTATTTTCTACCTTCCAAGAATTCAATTCAGGTCTGGCTTGTTTGAGTAATGGCAATGGTGACTCAATGGCTGTTGCACAAGGTTTTGAATCTGAGTACTACTATGACAATGCTAGTGTGCAAACTCAAGGTAGTGGATTGGATTACGGATTGAAACAATATGTGAGTGCTGTTGAGTTCAAGGCAGGGCCTGAAGAAAACCCACATCTTGCGAAATTACAAACAGGTGCATGGCGTGGTAAGGTTGTCAGTTACAAATCTAATCAATTGATTGTAACCAATGCTGAAAACTTCCCACCTGTGGGTGCAATGCTACGATTTGGTCCGGTCGCTCAATTAGATTGGCGGGTTAGAAATTTACATACTGAGGAAGAGTTTGCTATCAATTGGGCAACATATGGAACTGCAAATAATGACCCTATTTTCACCCTCAAAAAATGGTCAAATTATGCTACTGCGACATTGGGTGTTGACTTCAAAGTAGGTCATGAATTCGTTATCATGGCACTAGAAGTCAATGCTAACAATGGGGCATACGCCAGTTACTATCCAAAGGTCATGTATGATGCTGTGTTGAATAAGGAATGGTTGAACCCATACGCAGCCGGTGGATTACGTGAAGGTGACACCATGTGGATGAATATGCATTATACCAATCCTCATGCTACAGATGGAATGTTTTGTAAGAGTCGTGGTGTGGCTAACGATTGGGAAGTTCACCATGAATTCAATGGTGGTCGTGGTCATTTCGATGTCAGGTCTAGGCATAGTATCCCAATGGAAAACTTCTTGATTGGAAATACGTGTCGTAAAACTGCTGAAAATTTTGCTCAACACGTGAACCAAACAATTCAATGGAATCTCGAACAACTAGGGACTCCTAACCCATCACGCATCGTTGCATTTGTGGACCCATATCTGTCCAAACATGACCATGCACGTGTATTGCTATACGATGTGCAAGGAGACCGTGAGTTTATCTCATTCCATGATTTACATATGCAAGTTCAATCATCACCTGATGCAACACAAATTACCAATTTGGATGTGGCGCATGGTTTCAGTTCACAACAACGTGACAAGAACTTAGCCAACTATGAGGCTACTGGATATACTGATACAGGATATAATGGGAACCCCAAAATTCGGCATGATAGAGGGCGCTCAACATTCATTGAAGGTGCATACAATCACTCAGATGTTGTCCTCACGAATCCAGACCGTAATAATCATGACGTTGCAGCATCGAATGCTCTAGGTCGGTGGTCATTAGGCAGACGACTTGCACGTAACTATGAGGAATATCCTGTTCAATCTGAATGTGCATCAGACCGTATTACACGTCGGACTCAAGCAGGTAAATGTTGTACTAGTGAAGCCGAAAAATGGTTCGCACAAGGTATTGAAGATTATACTGATGCTGAAGCATTTTGGGGCAATCAAGGTGTCACAGGTGTAGCCACCACCAATGCGACTACCGCGCCCACATTTTCTTCCTTTATGTTGGATACACCACAAGGCACACGAACAGTATCTGCATTCCTATGTCTGAAAGGAATTCGTGCTATAGATTCTACAACCACAGATGCTCGATTAACCAATCTTCCGCATTGGAAGCAAATGGATTTTACACGACGATTGACTATTGACCTTGGCGAGGTAGGAGTCAAAGAAGGTATTACCAACATTGAAGCGGCGGCTCATGAAATTGTGCGACTCATCAACCAAGCAGGTGCAAAGAAAGGACGTTCCAATATTCGCAGACCTCCAGACCAATTCCCCGGCACTACGTTAGAAAACAATGACCCTGCACAATCACACATCAATGCGGATTATGCTGTGACAGGTTCAACTCATGACCCTGCATCGTTCTGGGATGATTCGGCATTCGCATCGTATGACCGGGGTTCCCATATGGGTTATCTGCGAGCGCACGTAGGCCGTGTGATTGAAGATGTCAATGGGGTAGAAGGATTTACCATTGTAATCCATTCCACCATTCCCGGTGCAACAGGACGTAATTTCTGCGTATGGATGGATAACAGCAAAGCACAATCAGACTACAGTCCACAATTCTTGATTGGTCATGGGGGCAGGTTCGATTCATTCTATTGCCAACCAATGGAAATTCAGGGAGAGAATATGCATCCTGCACCTATGCCTCTCAATAAGCATGGGCGACCATTCGCACCAATTACAACACTACATTCACTTCAAAGAGCATCTACTCCAACTAGTTCACCTATTCATGTAGGAACGTATATCCCACCATCTGCTTTTGAAGAAACAACTCAAGAAACTCCTGAAACGCCTCCTCATCAAGGAGGGACAGGTCATGGGGGTAGTAGCAATACAGTAACTGGTACAGTGATGATGCCCACTGAACTGACTATGAGTCAGGGATTGGGTACTGGAAGTACGGCTCGCGCTCAAATCAACTTCGGTGGTTTAGTTGCATCAGGTGTACCGGGTTGGTCGCCAGACCTTGGTGATTGGGGCTTTGGTGATGGAACCGATGCACGAGCGCATAAAATATACAACGCCGATTTACCAACTCAAGTTGATTATACGAATCATGTAGCAAGTGCAGACCGTCTTGGTGTTGGAGGTGGACAAATCTATGGGATACGATTTGAGGACCATCTTGGACGTAATCATACTGTGCGAATGCTATACAAGGAATATGGTCAGACATTCAGTAATCGAGAAACTGTTATTCCTACATCTTTAGACAATGAGGTTGTAATATGGTTCGATGACCGCGACATCAGTTCTGGTGGATTCACTATTGGGCGTCACATGAAAGGGTCAGGTGACATCGGTGGGCGCATTGTAGATGCACGACAATGGAAAGACAAAGCCGGTGGGACCAACACACCTGTCGATGCTGTATTGTCTAATGGTATTACATCCCAACCGTATTGTGGTAATCGGTGGCGCGGAGTACCATCATCTAAAGCCGCTTTTGCTGTCACCCTAGACAGACCTGCAGGAACGTCACTTAGCCTACAGTATGATACAGGCACAGCAGATTCATTTGGAAAAATTCATGGCGGCATATGGCATGACCTACCCTTTGAAGGAGATGCATTGGGGCATATGGGATTCCCCAAAACAAATGGTGTGATTCAACTAACCATGCCCATCTCACATACAGGGTCTGATGGTGCAAAGCATGGCAACACTGGTCATTATCTATCATACACACACCGAACTGAAAATACCAAAAAGGGGCCACATACATTTCACGGAGTCACAGGGATTCCAACAGAACTGAGTGGATGGGGCGCTACTACTATTGGACCCACACACTACAATGAAGATTTGACTCCAGCATTGATTTCACCAACTGGTAATTGGACAACTCTTGTAACTGATGAGTTGATTGCAGCCGTAATGGAATTTGCATTGATGATGGAAAATCCCAATGCAGATAGTATAGATGATACCTCATTCGATTGCACTGAAATGTATGCGGCTGATGGACGCACATTTGGTGAATGGGGCATCAGCCCAACAGCCATTCGTGTGCAAGCATATTCATCTGAACATAGCATTACACCTTTGAGTCAGTTATTCAGTGTGACGCGACACCAAGACCTTGGAATCGTTCACGCTCATGCTCATGCACCTCAGAAAACATTGGATACTACATCTATTCAATCTATATTGGGTGGTTCACATGGCTCTAATGCTGACGCTGTATTCAATGAAGTGTTCCCATTGGGATTGACAGATGGAACTAATTCATCACTAGCGTATGCTACAGGGCGAGGCACTACACAAACACCTTTGAACGATGGTATGCACTTCCCATGTGGGTATGTGCCTAAGACTGTATTGCATATATCGACCAAATATCATGGGACCAATGCCAACACCGCCACACCCACTCTAGTAGATTCACGAAATGTAGATGTCAATACAGATGTATGGCGACAAAATCTGCGTGGTGAACGATGTCAGTTCTGGCCCGGAGACCATATCCTTCCCATGCTAAACAATGGCCGTGTTGAAATTGCTGCATCTAGTACGCTTGTGAGTCCATTCCAATTTGGCTTTACAGATGGTAGCGGTACACCTCAATGGTGGATGAAACTCATTGATGCTACAGGTACTAGTTATCCAAATCAGGAACATCAAGCACAAGAACTATTCCAATTTGGACCTATAGCACGTCTGAAGAATGAAACTACTCACAGTGTCAGTCCTGCAGGTAGCGCTCATATGCCCTTCGATGATGGTAGTACGGTAGCCGAAGATGCTTCTTATGTTGAACCACATATCATGTGGATTGATGATACAGACCATGCTCTATTGGTTCCTATGTGTGGTGAAACATCAGGTAGGTATGCTAGTGGTGTAAGTGGGTCAAGTTACTGGGATATTGGGTATCGAGGTTCCACTGCAGCATATCAGAACTATCAGAAATTACATTTCTTTTCTAGATTACCTACGACTTTGACAGTCACAGCATTTTCTAGCACATCCAATACTGCTACAGAATCTGAAGATTTCCAACTCAAGGGTAGTGGTGTTGTCGCTACTGGTGTATCTACCGCAGCATGGGATAATATCAATCATCGTATCATACTAGATGACACACCATCTGACTTTGGCCCAGATAATGGAACCTTTGATGGATACTATCTCGTATGTGATGGAGAACGTGCATACCATACACCCGGCACTGTCACATTTACCATCACCTATCACAATAAGTATTTGGAAGCGACTGGTGGTGGCTCAAGTGTCCTTGCTGCATTTGAAGCGAAAGTGGCTGCTGCTGGAGATATCATCACACGAGTTTCAGCCAATAAACTCTATCTCCAACGATTCATCCAACCTGATATTGAAGGTATTCGCACCACCGGGTCTGCTCAGAATGCTGAACCATTCACATACTTCCGAGGTGCGTGTGATGGTGCAGACCACTCAGTACCGTTGTACTTCGGTGGTGGATTCAGTGGGGCTGTGTTGGATATTAACGACGGCACAGACAATGACTACACCGAGTTCTACACACACCCATACTCAGCAGGTCCAACAGGATGTGCAGGGATACAAAACGCCAATGAAATCATGGGGTCACATTGCATTCTAGATACTACAGCATTGCTTGCCATGTTCCCCGGCACATCATATCTTGACCAGCACAAAGGACAGACCACACCTCCATTCCAAAATGAGCATCTGCAATTGTCACCAGATATGGCTCAAGGGTCAGGCAATATACCAATTGCTAATGCGGCTGGGACACCAGATTCTAATCCCGGCTCTCCGGGATATTTACAGGATAGTAAGACAGTGATACAAACTCAACCTTCACCTGTTATCTTAAGGTTCGGTCATCCATTTGCACGATATGAAGATGTGCAAAATAACGACAAGAAAACACAAACAACCTATGTCATCTTTGGACCCGGCCAATCAGTGCCGACATTCATGCAATCGAACTATGCAAGTTCACCCAATGACTCTACAATTTATGAGCCATCAGTTGCCATTTCAGTGGGTTGTTTGTACAATCAGAAACTATTCCAAGTGGCTGGTGGAGACCGTACTGCTGGAAATCCACAAGGTGCAATAGTCCCTGCATATCCATATCACATCATGGCGAATGGAATAACTGCTACATCAGGTGGTAGTCCTCATTTCACAATGGCATATTTCGGCACACCGTCTTATGCATATCTGCCCAATGAGGTGAGTCTAGGAACTACAACTACATGGGATAACGTACCACAAACAGGTAGTAGTTCGACTACGAAGCATGGATGGGCTGCAAAGATTGGTTGGCTTCCACCTACAGGTGAATATCAAGTTACCAATTATGCTCGATGGGAAGCCCCCGATAATTGGGAACCTGCTCAAGGCGACCCCAATGAAGATATGTACAATCAGAAACCTGAGTATGGATTACACTTCAGTGACCATTTCCTACGTCATGACTATGGTGAAGGTGCAAGTGCTGGGTCGCCTCAACCGGGAACTAATACATGGTCGTATGGTGCAACAGGACACGGGCAACCGTTCTCACCATTACCACAAACTGTTATCACAAATTCTACTGGTGCGACAACAGCCTCCGCTTATGCAGTTCGTGGCCCAACTGAAGATGCTAATACTATACCCAATGGCCCTGATAGTAAGAAAATCTATACTGCTACAGCGAAAGATTTCGCATGGCATATGGATGGTGGGCATCCACCCGGTGGCAATTTCCTTGATGACCGCGTAGTACGCAATCCTCAAAACTTCACTAGATATACAATGGCGTATCATCATTGGGATAGCGGCGATTACGGAGTAGTTCGCATTAGTGACAACGCATCCATGTTCCGCATTGGTGCGCCTATGTTGAAGCGTGTAGTAGATGATTGGGCATATGTGCAAGACAATTACAATACAGGTGCAGAAGGAGATGTGGACCGTGACATCATTGTTATTGATGCTACGCGAGTTCAGAATGCAGAAGAACTTGGTACGGTTATATCGTGCGCTATCAATGAGTGGCCCGGAACAGGTGCGCTCAAAGCATTGGGTGGTACTTTCCTACCATCATTCCAAAGCGCTCACAAACAAGACCGTTATTCATGGGTGGAACTACCAATGGACCCAGTGCCCGGTGGAGGTTCACCATCTACAGGTCGAGCAGACCATCTAATCTATACTGCAACTGCTGGTGACTTTGGTGTTAGCGACCATATGACCATTGGTACATCACCTATGGACCCTATTACAGGCGTGACTATGACAGGAACAGGAAATGAGATTCCTTACCCTGTTGGTTCTTGTGGAGTTGGACGAGTATTTGGTGACACAGGTGTAGCGACTCAGCGTTGGGACAATACCAATCCCGGTGCAAATAAAAACATTGCATCAGGTATCACCACACTCAGTAATCAACATGACCGAGGATTCTATTTCTATTATCGAGGTGTATTCAATTCAGATGAAACTAAGAAGAACAGAGCATTCTGTTTGGCCGATAATTACAGAACTGGAATGAAGATTTTTGAAGACCCCGCAGTAGATAATACGTACCGCGATTTGATAAATGCTACATCAGGAAGTGTGAAAAGCAGACCCGGTATGAAATATCTAGAATGTGCGGTACATCGACTCGAACCACAGGCACTTGCTGTTCCACCTACCTTCCTTCCACGTATGCATATCTGGACAAAGACAGGAAATCACCGCTGGCATAATGGTGCATTCATCAATGCAAATACTCAAGCAGAAACATTTGCACATAAAACCAAACTAGGTTATGGCGCAGGAATTAACTCTCCTTGGGTGTGGGATGCGCTCAGTGCTACTCATGTGCATTTCAATGGATTACATGACGCTGTGGACCGTACACGGCCCATTGGTGCAGTAGGATGGGCAGGCAATCAATACTCAATGCTGAACAGTATGGGGTACTGGGAGAAATCAAAACGTGGGAGTGCTAATGCTATAGGATTCACAGTTCCACGAGGTCTTGGCGCATGGCATCCATTCCTTTCATTCAATCCATATGGCCCTGCACTAGGTTGTCATAATGCAAACTTCATTGGTCAATACCAACCTACAACTAGTACAGATTCTGGGAATCTTGCCAACTATGGCAACAGTGGTAATCCAAATGCGCCAACACATTGGTCGTACACCAGTGGGTGGTCAAGTACATATCCAGATGCAAGAGGAACACATGAGAATCACTATGTGGTTATCACCCATGAAAGTGAACTGCCATTGATTGCACGTGCTGACAATCTAGGAACACAAGGTATTGGTGATTTAATGAGTGGTATCTGGGTGGACCGAGCGAAAGGTACAATTTCACCACCGGGTTATGATGCTTCAGGCGACCCATCCCCAAGTGGAAATTCTGGTACAACAGCATGGTCTGCTGATATTCATGCACCTTCACGATACATAGCACCCGCCAATGGTGGACCGTATGTTGAGGCACAAGTGCCATCCACTCTCGCCCATCCTACAACTAACGATACAAAGAGAACTGCAATGCAATGGGGTGATGTGGTCAATGGTGCTGACGACCTTGTAATGGCAGATTCATGTGCTGCCCCAACAGGCGATTTATTCATCGGTACAGATTGGGTAGGTCTAGCCAATAATTACTACGCTGATGTCAATGGTATTGGTGGTGCAAGAAATAATGCTAAAACAGGTGTGTTTGATGCAGACACAGAACCACAAAGATACTGGCACGACCCTGTAGCCAATGCAGGTAAATTGGGCGCACGTAATTTCACAGTAGAACACGTTGTGTGGAAGCGTATGGATGGTGGAAATCTGTCACTACCTGCACCAAACGCACGAGGTATGGGTGCAGTACCTTGGACATGGCGGAAGCAAAGTGGAACATCAAACTACTACAAGACAGGTGAAACTGTATATGGGAACTGTCGGTTCTCATTTGAAACAACCAATAGTGCCATGCTTCCTGTTATCCAAGCACAGGAATTATCGCACCCACAGATTGCAGCCCAATTCCCACATGAGATTGGTGATGTATTGAGCATCCCCAATGAAGAGATACAGTTTGAATCTATCACAGTCATTGATGATACAGGACAGGAACATCGAATTGAAGGTGGCTCACCATTTGGAACCATCATTCGTGATTTCAAATCCATAACCAACAGAACTGATGAAGGTATGGCCCCAGCCCTTGCAGGTAGTGGGTCACAACCAAACATGGAGATTCAATTGCCGGACCCAGATACAATCCCCGGTAACATCATTGTACGCAGTGGCTTCGATAGAGTGCAAGCATATCAGAATGAAACTGTAGGCACAGGAGGTCTGCAACATCCATCACAGCCCACTACTTTGATAGGTAAGTCGTTTGATGGGACCGGACCAACAGATGCTACATGGCCTACATGGGAGAATAACAAATGGGAACAAATTGCACAGGACAGTGCGTTCCCTGATTCTCGCAATACCGGATGGGACCATGCAACAACAGATGCACCGATACAAACTGCATATGAACCACATGACCGCACGTTGTATTTCCATATCACCAAACATAATGTATCATACAGTAAGCGAGAACCCGTAGCGGCAATCAATCATATTCAACGCACAGCATTAGGAGGTGGTGCAAACAATCTTGTACTGCGTGACAACATCACTGTCAATCAAACATTATTCACTGGAACTACGCTAGACTACGGTGGCACAGTTCACTTCCATGCAGCAGCATTCAAAGGAGCCATATTTGGCGACCCACGTGAACAGTTGAAAGACGGAACCGACCGATGGTATCTGGTGGCTATCAATTCAGCCGGTAAGAAGGCAATAGCATCATACACCAATATAGATGTAGCAGGGACTGAGTTCACAGGTGTAGTGTTTGATTCCAATTGGGACGAGACCTTCAATGGTGCAGACATCTACCCATCATTCTATACCCCTGCGGGGTCAGCCCGTCTGTTCGCTGCTCGTCGTATGCGTGACCATGCAGAAGTATCTGGTAACAGTCCTGATATGCCACGTGTAGCATGGTACAAGTTAAACTCAGGTGCGTCTGATAATCCGTATGAACTCATCAAAGCACCCAAACTCACACCCATGCCCATACCACGTATGGGTCATCACTATGTGACACCTACCATGCGTATGATGCCCGGTCATCTTGCACATCCAGTATATCAGAATCTATGGCGTAGTCATTTGGCTTGTGCCAAAACAGCGCATCAATCCTATGAAACAGAAACAGGAGCGGAAGTAACAGGAGTACCCGGTATGGACCCCAACATTTGGTTTTCCAATCTGACACCCAACTATCCACCATCTGATATTCACGGCGGAGCATTCACCCTGATGACTGAAACTAAGGTTCGATTCGATGGCTACGGTATCCTCGCATCGAATGGTGTATCAGGTGATGTGAACAGTAAGGGTGGTCATGTTGTCATATTGGAATCAAACAGTCACTATACACAGACGAGTCACTTCCCTGACCCATTGGAAGTAGGAGCATATCAGATTGTTATACAGCCAAATCTGTTCAGCCAACAGGTCACAGGGTTCCATCAAAACACACCGTTTGCTGATACTACATCACCACGTAATGCAGCAGATGGGGCATGGGAAGGTGACATTGAACAGAACTTAACCGGCCAGCAAGTGGCAACAGTTGTCGGCATTTTCCATGACTGGGCTACCTATGGTGCAACAGGTCTGGTATTGGCTGACGCATTATCTTCGGACGTGCGCGGGTGCGAGATATATCTGAATGAGGTCATGCTTGACATTGACCCTGCACCCGGTCAGCAGTTCACAACTCTCCCACCACTCGCAACATTCAACCCACTTGGTGTCAATGAATCCACATCCCCTGCATTCTCACGTAGGTCTATGCCATATCATCCTCATATGTTCAAGCGCGCTACGCCCGGATACACACTGACCATTCCTTGGTGGGCGATTGGAAAGAATAGTGGGGGGCATTCCGGTCTATCTCTAATTGGTGTCGATGATTACTACCAGTTCTGCCGAGCAACATATGGTGCAATCAGCGCACAGATTACACTAGCAGGGTATCCATCATATGGTTATGACCCATACCAACGTGAACATCAAAGTCTGAATCCCATTTGCTACATTGCTGCTAATCCTACAGCAGGTGCATCTGCTACGGTACTAGTGGATGACAACTCATTGTTCCCATTGAGTGGGAGCATTTACAATCGGCTTCTAGTTGTCACAGATTCTATAGGACGTGAGCATTATGCGACATATACCACACGTGGAACTAGCGGTGCAAGTACTGGAGATACTGATAGATTCAATGTTGTAGTTCCAATTGATGGTGGCGCTGCGTCATCACCATTCTGGAAAGCATTAACGGCTGGAGATGCATTTTACAAAGATGGTATTATTCGATTGACCGGGCCGCATCACAACTATGAACCGGGTGATATTTTAACCAAACCTAAAATCAGCCCACTCACACGTATTCTCCCACAGGTATTGTCAGGCACACGTGATACCAACAACCTGTTCTTGGCTGATGCATACCTGTGTATGTGGCATCATAATCTAGGTCGCCCATTTACAGCATTCTCCGAAGGGCGAACCACTGCCGCCACACCAGTACATCAGAAGCCATACAACATCATGCCTGAATCATTTGAGATGGTTCACTACCATGAGTTTGCATACGCTATCAGTACCGGACCATTTGCTCTAGGTATGAAATGGTTCAATCACCGTGTAGCATCTGGTGTATTGGATGGCGCTTGGAATAATGGAACTGGCACTATTACACTAGATGATACACCATCTGACTTTGGTGCTGATACGACTACGTTTGATGGGTACTATCTGATGGTGGATGGGATACGAGCATACCATACACCCGGCACTGTGACATTCACTATTGCACATGGAGCCAAGACCTTACAAGCAACAGGTGGTGCAGCGAGTGTCAGCACCGTGTTTGAAGGATTAGCAGTTGACAATGCTATTGTAGAACTGATTAAAGATGATGGGACAGGAGCAGTAGTCACACCATCAGCGGCTGCACCTAACCCACCTGTCACTATGCCGTCAGGTGCTGAGTTCTTCTTTGGTGGATTCTGGCCCGGTGGTTCACGATATGGTGCGGGTGCATCTCGTCTGGATATGTGGGGTGACGTAGAACGTGGATGGAATGTCGCAGCCAATCCATTTGATGGGTCGTGTGTTGCATATGTGGCACAATACAATGGTGGCCCTGTATTGGACCCAATGGAGGTTCGCACAGACCAAGTGGTAACTAGTGCATGGACAAACTACAACACCACACCACACAATGGTGCGCCTTGGACACGGAACTATTGCTTCGGATACCGATTCTCAGTACGTCAGCCATACAACAGACCACGTTGGGCTACTGCTATCAAGAGCATAGCCGATGCATCCAGTGGGTCACATAGCAATGGTCACTACGCATACTACAACGGACCATTCGTTCAATCTGAAAGCGGGACATGGACTAGTCGTAAGGCGACACCTGTAGGAAGCACAGCGATAACTCCCACCATCACTGGTATATTGGAGCGCCAAACCAATGCAAGCAATCTATTGGGCTTCGACTTCCCCGGTTGGCAGGTGCGATATAGTGATGGCCGACGTATGACACGACCATTCGGTTGCCCTGTGCGAACACTACGCAATCATTCATTATCACGACGACAGTTCCCCGGTGATAACCAAGGTCTAGCCATTGAGGATGTAGCGAAAGCCAATATGTACTACGTGGTTGATTGGTGGGGCAACACCACAGGTGAGGATGTCCGACGATTCCCAGTGCGTGG
>TARA_R110002020_G_scaffold282883_3_pt1 | contig 48690 bp, 40 predicted proteins | sample TARA_R110002020 | Tara Oceans TARA_R110002020 (sample SAMEA4396489) | marine metagenome | biome: Westerlies Biome; feature: [MES] marine water layer (ENVO:01000295) within the mesopelagic zone...; material: water (ENVO:00002006), including particulate matter (ENVO:01000060) such... | reverse complement strand
GTTGAGCAGATCTATGCCAGACCCGCCGGACATGGTATCCGCGCCAGCGCCGCCGTAGACAGCGTCATTCCCTGCGCCGCCGTCGATCTCATCGTGATCGGCGCCCCCGTAGATAGTGTCATCGCCCGCATCTCCTGTGACGGTGTCGTCGCCGTCAAGGGCGAAGAGGAAATCGTTCCCGTCGCCGCCAATCAGCTCGTTGGCACCTCTGTCACCGTTCAGTGTGTCGTTGCCGCTCCCGCCCCTGAGATTCTCAAAACCCGAGATCACATCACCCTGAGCGTCTCCACCGCTAGCCGTGTTGTTCCACAAGCGCACCGCCACACCGGACTTGTCCAAGGAATAGCTGAGCAGATCTATGCCAGACCCGCCGGACATGGTATCCGCGCCGTCTCCGCCATAGAGATTGTCGTTGTCCGTGCCGCCATCGATCAAGTCGTCACCGTCGCCGCCATACAGCGTGTCGTTGCCTGCCTCGCCTGTGACAGTGTCGTTGCCGCCAATGGCAAAGAAAAAGTCATTCCCATTGCCGCCAATCAGCTCGTTGGCCCCATTATCACCGTTCAGCGTGTCGTTGCCGCTCCCGCCCCTGAGATTCTCAAAGCCCGAGATTACATCGCCCTGAGCCTCTCCACCGCTGGCGGTGTTGTTCCACAGGCGCACTGCCACACCGGCCGTGTCCGAGGAGTAGTTGAGCAGATCTATGCCAGACCCGCCGGACATGGTATCCGCGCCGTCTCCGCCAAAGATGTTGTCGCTGTCTGCGCCGCCGTCGATCTGATCGTCGCCGCTGCCGCCATACAGCGTGTCGTTGCCGCCACGGCCTTCTATCGTGTCTCCTCCCTCGCCCCCGTCCAACAGGTTGCCATCTGCGTTGGTCCCAAGGATGGTGTCGTTATTGGTGCTGCCGAAGACATTCTCGAAGTCGAACAGGTTGGAAACCCCATTCACGGTTTCGGCATCTAGGTCGATATTGCGGGAGGTGCTGCCAGTGTCGACATAGGTATCGGCTCCGGTCCCGCCGTAGAACTCATCGCCAGCTTGCGCCTGACCACGGACGGTATCATTGCCGCCCCCAGCAAAGATATCGTCCAGATCGCCGATTTCGGTGATGTCATCGGCCTGATCCGTAGCCTCGATACCGTCGAAATTCGAGATGTGCAGCATTGTCGTTCCCGTGGTGAGGACCCCGAAGACGTCCAGCACAAAACCATCTGCGGCATCACTCAGGTCCAGAACGTCGTCGACACCACTGCCACCATTCAGCGTGCTATTGCCACCGTCGAGCTGGTCTCTGATGGTGTCGTTGCCTGCACCACCATCAACCCAATCGTTGCCCGACCCCGCTGCGATCGTATCGTCATCGTTGCCGCCCAAGATGGTCTGGTCGCTCTTGCCGCCAATAATCAGGTCTTCGCCGCCGCCGCCTTCGATCGTGACGTCCTCGGTCCCGCCCGCATCGATGTTGTCGCCGAATGCCGTGCCGATGATGTATTCAATCGAGAAGATCAATTGTGCCGTACCGAACCCGTCCCAGCTGTTTGCGCCCAGGTCAACTTCGATGGCCTGGTTATGCGCCGAGGCGTCTAGCGTGTCTTCGCCGGTGCCGCCATCGATGCGGTCGATATTGTCGGCGTCGAGAATGAACAGGTCGTTGTCGGCTCCGCCGTCAAGGATATCCTGCCCAGCACCGCCATTGATTGTGTCGTCGCCGATACCACCGTAGATCTCGTCATTCTGGCCGCCACCCGAGAGGCTGTCATTACCGCTGGCGCCGAAGATAATATCTTCGCCAGTGCCGCCCTCGATCGTGTCTTCACCGTCACCGCCGTAGATCTCGTCATTCTGTCCGCCGCCCGAGAGGCTGTCGTTCCCGCCTTCGCCGAAGATAATATCCTCGCCAGTGCCTCCCTCGATCGTATCCATGCCGAAGCCGCCGCGTAGTGTATCGCCGCCGCCACCTCCAAAGATAGAATCATTCCCGCCATCGCCCAGGATGCTGTCATTGCCACCCTGACCAAGCAGGGTGTCTGGCCCTCCGTCACCCTGGATCGTTGTGCTGGTCTGAAGTCCGGTGACGACATCGGCATTGACGAAATTGATCGGAACAGCGGCGTAATCCGCGCTGTCGATGGTGCCTTCACGCGGATCCCAGATCGAAGCACGGATATTGCTATCCAGCGAGTCCCAAGTGAAAAGAATGCGCCCGTCACCGGTGACCCCGACATGGGGGGTCGTGCCACCTGTCGCTGCGAAGACGGTAAAGACCCCGCCATCGGAGGCACCACCGGCAAAGAAGGCGCGGGCCTCGATCGTGTTGTCAGTGTCATTGTCCCAAACGATCACGAAGCCGCCATCGGGCAGAGCAATGACATCGGGCTCGTTCTGGTTGTCGGTATTCTGTACCGGACGTAACGGTCCGCTAACCAGCGTGCCGGTGTTGGTGTAAACGGCAAAGTTGATGTTCGTGTCGTCCTCCCAGACAACGACGAAATTGCCGTTTGCCAGCGAAGTGACCTTCGGATCGCGAACTGCCGTGCCGGTGTCCACGTTGAGAATAACAGCAGCATTATTGCCGTTGATATCGTTAATCTTGACGTCGACGATTGTATCCCCACGGAGCTCTCTCTCGTAGACGGTCACTAGGTTGCCGTTGGTCAGGATTGCGCTGTCATTGCTACGGTTTACGTTGTTGAAGAAACGTGCGACCCGACGTCCCATGTTGTGCCGTTGGGCCCGTTGAAGAGCGACCCATTCTCAAGGATATAGCCACCCCGGATGAGGTCCCGGCCGCCGCTTGTGTCTGTCCAGGTGACATAGCCGCGGTTGCCTTCGGCTCCGGTCGCACCTGTGATATTGTTGCTGAGCACAATGCGCGGGTTAGAGAAGCTGCCGACATCATTTTCGAAATCAATCAGGAAGCTGTCGATGCTGTTGCCACCCGCGTCATAACGCTCCCAGTTCAGATCGGTCTGGGACGCTGTCTCGTTTTCGATGTACACCATGACCCAGCCACCATCGGCGGTGGCCGCGATGTCGAAGTCGGCCTCGTTATCCTCGTTCGAAGTAGTGTTCAGGATGAAACTGTCGCGTACCACATTGCCTTCGGCATCGAAGATCTTGCCGACTATATCGGCACCCGCTTGCGTGGCGACACCGGTCGTATCCAACTCATCCCAGGCCACAAGAATGTTGCCGTTGCTCAGCCCTATAATGCGGGGATTGTTGGTAGATGGCGTGTCTGCCGCGCCCGTGTTGACCTGGAAGTCGGGTTGCCAGTTGACTGGAATTGCCATATCAGTTCTCCATATAACTCTTAAGTTGCAGGACTCCAGAAAGCGGTATCATGCATCTATTTAATTGCCTGTGCTGTGACCTCTCGTCCAAATGGTCTTGAAAATCACAGCGAAAAAAAGGTTCGTCACGTCGTCTAATCAAATGTTTCGTAATTGAATCATTTAATAATTATTGAATCTACACTCCCAAATTACAGTGCCGTGGGCAGGAAACTAGCGTTGCTTGCCGCACCGATCAAGCATTGTGTGCACCGTGCCTGTGTCTGGCAATCTTGCGCGCTGGACGTGCTTGATTTTTGGTCTGACGGCAGGGGCGATCCAGATTTTTGGCTGATCAGCAGTCTGGTGGACAAACCATTGGGCTATTTTTATTCGAGTCTGCTCACTGGAATTGAGGGTCGCCTGCTAGAGTTCTCTAATCGCATTGGTCAATGCTATTTGATTGTTGCTTTAGCGTGCCCCGGATTTATCATTCTTTGCGCGACCGACCTCGAAGGATCGCCGCAATTTGGCATCGGTTGGTCGTATCGATCTAAGTGGTCCTCACACTCGCTGCATTGTGCAATGCATTTAGAGGCGTGCTGAAATAGTCCCTTTTGAACAACGATTTGAGAACACGACTCCTTTTCCGCGGGAGATCGGTGGGGGTCAAGATACGTGGGACGGATGAAACGAACGGGGCGCTGTTCAGCTACGGCGACCTTTAGGTTCGCATTCCCGCCAGACATGCTCTGCGCAAGAGGTCAACGATGTTCTTGGCAGCATAGATAAACGCGCTGCGTGCTCGGCGCATATCGCCCACGACGCAGGTACGCCCCATAGCGCGAAACGTAGGGCTGAAGAATGCTGTCCTCTAACCCCATGTGTGGCTCGGCTTTAACGACAATCTCTTGGGACATGGTGAACTCCTGTCAGATTGAATGAACCTTCAAGGAAATCAGGATTATGTGCAGAACGAAACCATATACGTGACCGCTATCTTCCAACGGTGCCAAAGGAAATGCAGGTGCTTCCTCAGCGAACTGTGCATAATCATATGGTGGGCATAATTGCGGTTATGGAGGCCTCTGCATAATCGCAAGAATTGGCTCTTTGCAGGGGTCGATACCGGTGCGGAAACCCTCGCGCGTGCCATGACGATCATTGAAACTGCCAAACTTAACGGCCGTGATCCGCTGGCCATCTCGCTGACATCCTCGACCGCATCCACAATCACAAGATCAACCGGCTGGATGAACTGCTGCCGTGGAATTGGGCGCCGCTGGCATCCACATTGGGCAGTCAAGCCGCGTAAGCTGCGGTATCAACGGGGCGCTTACCCCTAACCGGTCAGGCCACCCGGTGCCCAGATCGAGCTCCATACACAGTTCCTTGCCATCCAACTTTTGGTTGATCAGCTCCGATACTTTCTGTTTGCTCTATCGCTGACATATCTTGGAGTGGCTGTGTAGAGCCTAATGTTCCACTGTTGATTTCCGCTCAGAAGTGACCCGGGTTTTCCATCGAGAACTGACCCACCTTTAGATTATGTTTCGGGGGTAAGGCTTTGGTCAAGACATCATTGTCCTCCCTCTTTTTTTGCGCCTCTACGGCTGCACTGGCTTTGAAGCGGAAGCTGTCGTTTCCGGTCTCAAGAATGTGGCAGCGGTGGGTCAGACGGTCGAGGGGTGCGGTCGTCATCTTGGGGTCGCCGGAGACAGTGGCCCATTCGCTGAAGCTCGGGTTTGTGGTGATGACGACGCTGGTGCGTTCGTAAAGTTTGCTGAGCAGGTGGAAAAGCAGTGCTCCGCCTGACGCGCTAAACGGCAGATAGCCGAGCTCGTCAAGGATCACGAGTTAAAGACGGACAAGGCTTTCTGCAAGCTGTCCGGCTTTGCCTTTTGCCTTCTCCTGCTCGAGCGCATTGACGAGTTCGATGGTCGAGAAGAAGCGGGCCTTGCGGCGGTGGTGCTCGACAGTCTGCACACCAATGGCTGGTCGCGATATGGGGTGAAGGGCGTCTCGGAAACACGCCAGTGGCGTGTTTCAGCCCTGAACGGGCGCAGCCCCGTCTTTGCCGGTGCCGGGCCCACCGATCAGCACAACGTTCTGGGCACCATCCATGAACTCGCCGCGATGAAGTTGGCGCACAGTGGCCTCGTTGATCTCACTTGCTGCGAAGTCGAAGCCTGACAGGTCCTTGTAGACCGGAAAGCGGGCGGCTTTCATGTTATACGCGATGGACCGGACCTCCCGTTCTGCCACTTCGGCCTTCAGCAACTGGGCAAGCATCGGCACCGCGGCATCAAAGCCGGCGCGCCTTGCTCCATGAGATCTGTGACGGGTCACGCCAGAGGCGTGCCTTTGGCACGACGGCCATGCCGTGCATCTTAAGGCTCCGGAGCATGATGATGGCACCGCTGTCGGGATCATGACGCATGGCGGCCTCCGGCGGTCTGCGCCCGCAAACCATCATAGCGTTAGACATTCGCTTTTGGTTCGCTACGCAAAGCCAGTGGTCCCCTCTCGTGCATGTAAACATGCACTGCCGGGCAGTGGATGTCCGGCCCACCAATCGTCTTTCCGTCGATCAGACGATGAAGAAGATTCAGCACATGGGTCTTGGTCGCGATGCCCTCGGCAATGGCCATTTCCACGGCGACCAGCACCGCCTGTTCATCCTGATGCAAAACCAGCGCCAGGATCTCGACCATCTCCCGGTCACCGCCGGGCTTGCGCAGCTTGAGGTCTTGCAGCTGTTTGAAAGCCGGAGGGAATTCCGCGAAGGGCGCACCGTTCCTGAGTGCCCCTGGCTTGCGCTAAAGGACGGCCAGGTAATGCCGCCAGTCGTAAATCGTGCGTGGCGCAAGTTGGTGGCTGCGCTGGATCACCCGCACATGCTCACACAGGATCTGACCCTGCGCAGCGATCACCGGCCTGTCAGGATAAACGCGCAGACTGACGGGACGGCTCGCAAATGACGCCGGAACGCTATAGCGATTGCGTTCAAAGCTGATCAGACACGTTGGCGACACCCGCCGGCCTCATTCATCGCTTGACGGCAGAACTCCCGATCAAGCCTACTTCAACCAGCCGACACCCGAAGCGGTGGCCGCGCAACCGACACGGATATGGGCGGGCGCCTTGCGGCCTCTCAAACCCGCAGTTGACCTTGCGGCGTCGCCGAAGTTCTGATTGCCGCGAGACACCTTCTGCATTTGGACGGTATTGATATCGCCACAGAGCTATCCCGGATCGAATATTCGCACTTGTTTTTCAGGGTCACCGGATACCACAGTCTAACGCGGTCAAAACGAAAGCGTTGTTCATTGGACGCCAAACACTGAAATGGGTCAGCACACCGGCGCGTACCAAAATCATTAAGCTCATTGCAATACGGCTCAACCCGCAAGAATACCCGCATCCCGCGCGGAGCATGTGGTCGGGGCGACAAGGGCGCAAGCCCAGCGATGCGCCATTCGCGGAAAACTACACCCTGCTTCTCGAAAGTGAGTGGGCAGGCCGTGCATCCGCAGTGGCCTGCCCGTCTGGATCAACTCGCGTCGAGCAAGACCTTGCCGAACTCATCGCGCAGCTTGTTCTTCATCACCTTGCCGGTAGCCCCGATCGGCAGCGCTTCGACGAAAATCACGCGGTCGGGGATCTGCCAGCTTTCAACTTTGCCTTTGTAGAAGGCCAGAAGATCTTCTTCTGTGACCTCATCAGCCTTGATCGCGACCAGCACGGGGCGCTCGTCCCATTTGACATGCTCTGCGGCAATCGCGGCAGCATTGGCGATCGCAGGATGGGAAATGGCGATGTTTTCCAGTGTTACGGTGGAAATCCATTCGCCGCCCGATTTGATGATGTCTTTGGAGCGATCACGAATGATCATGAAACCTTCATCGTTGATTGTGGCCACGTCGCCGGTATCAAACCAGCCGTCCAATGTGAGGGCGGATTTATCCTTGCCGAAATAGGTATCCACAATCCAGGCACCGCGGATTTGCAGCTCTCCTTGCGTCTTTCCGTCATGAGGCAGCACGTGGCCAGATTCGTCCACGATGCGCAGATCAACACCGTAAGGCGGGCGGCCCTGACCCACACGGATATCTGCCTGCTCTTCTGCGGACAGCTTGGTGTGGCGCTGCAACAGCTGGTTCATGGATCCCAGCGGCGACGTTTCGGTCATGCCCCATGCATGCACCAGATCCACGCCGTATTCCGCGAATTTCGGGATCATGGACGGCGGCAGTGCCGAGCCACCGACAACCGTGCGCTTAAGGCTCGGCAGCTTCGATCCGGTTTCCTTGAGCGCGCCCAGCAGGCCCATCCAGATGGTCGGCACACCCAGCGCCAGCGTGGTCTCCGTGCTGTCGATGAGGTTTACAAGGCTCTTGCCATCCAAATTCGGGCCGGGCAGCACCAGCTTGCAGCCGGTTACTGCCGCGATGTAGGGCACGCCCCATGCGTTGACGTGAAACATCGGCACCACCGGCAGCACGGTGTCCATGGCCGAGATGTTCAGCCCGTCGGGCTGGTTGCCCGCGATGCTGTGCAGCACGGTCGAGCGGTGGGAATAGAGCACGCCTTTCGGGTCACCCGTGGTGCCGGAGGTATAGCACAGGCTGGAGGCGGATTGCTCGTCCAGTTCCGGCCACGGCTCGGACGCGTCACCGGTTTCCAGCAGCTCGTCATAGAACTTGAGGCCGGGAACGGCCTCTGCGGCAGCCTCGTCGCGCGGGCCCATCAGGACGATGTGTTCGCAGTATTTCAGCGCGGGCGCCAGTTTGCCTGCGGCGTCAACAAAGGTCGCGTCGATGAACAGCACCTGATCCTTGGCGTGGTTGATCACATAGACCATCTGCTCGGGTCCCATGCGCGGGTTGATCGTGTGGCAGACAAAGCCGCCACCCGCGACACCGAAGTAAATCTCCAGATGGCGACGGTTGTTCCACGCAATCGTGCCACAGCGCGCGCCCGGCTCCAGCCCCAGTTTGCGCAATGCGCTGGCCAGACGGTGGGAATTGGCACCCACTTCACCCCAAGTGGAATTCTCGACGCCACCTTTTGTCTCCACCGAGACGATCTCGCCTGCGGCGTGGAAACGGGCGGCGTGGTCGATCATGCTGCCGATGGTCAGCGGCATATGCATCATTTGTCCTAGCATTGGGTCGTTCTCCTTTTTTATCTTCTTCTATGCGGCAGCGGCGGGCTGTGCCGCGTCTGCCTTTATTAAATCTGCCGCCCGTTCGGCGATCATGATTGTTGGTGCGTTGGTGTTTCCGCTGGTCACAGACGGCATGACCGAAGCATCAACCACCCGCAGCCCCTGCACCCCGTGGACACGCAGACGCGGATCAACAACAGCGCTGTCGTCCACCCCCATCTTGCAGGTGCCCACGGGGTGATAGATCGTGTCCGCCCGCGCGCGGATAACGTTGGCCCAATCAGCATCTGTCATCCCGTCGCGCACGCCGAACAACTCCTTGTGTTCATAGGCCGCCAAGGGCGGTGTCTTCATGATCTCGCGTGCCATCTTTGCACCTTTGATCAGGGTTGTCAGGTCGCTGTCCTGCGCGAGGAAGTTCGGATCAATCGTGGGAGCGGCCATCGGATCGGCGCTGGCCAGTGTCACCGACCCGCGCGAGGCAGGACGCAGCACACAGATGTGACAGCTATAGCCGTAGCCCAAATGCAATTTGCGCGCGTGATCATCCACCACCGAAACAACGAAATGCAGCTGGATGTCGGGCCGCTCCAGCCCCGGATCTGTTTTCAGGAACGCCGCGCCTTCTGCGAAAGGCGTGGCCAGCAGTCCCTTGCCTGTCTTGCGCCATTCAATCGCATGTTTCACAAGATTCACGGTGCCGCGCAGACCGATGCCGAAGTTGTCGGTGTCTTTGGTCTTGTATCCCAGCGTGAAATCCAGATGGTCTTGCAGGTTCTGGCCCACACCCTCCAGCTCATGCACCATCTCTATCCCGTGGGGCGTGATATCTTCAGACCGCCCGATGCCTGACAGTTGCAATAACTGGGGCGAGTTGAAGGCCCCGCCGCACAGGATCACCTCATGCGCTGCGGCGACATGCACCTCCTGCTTGGCCTTTCGGTAATGTACCCCCGTGGCCCGCTTGCCCTCCAGCGACAGCCGTGTGGCGTGGGCACCGGTTATCACGGTCAGGTTGTCGCGCGACATGACCGGATGCAGATAGGCCGCCGCAGCCGAGCATCGCTCGCCCGCGCGCTGTGGTTCATGGAATTGGGTCACCTGGAACAGCCCGACGCCTTCGTTATCTCCACCGTTGAAATCAGCAACTTCGCGGTGCTGCAAACGCGTGGCCGCGTCGATAAAAGCGCGGGTGATCGGGCGTGGAGACTTCTGGTGCGAGACTTGTAGCGGCCCTGCCCCGCCATGCAGCGGCGTAGCACCGTCCTCGTGACTCTGTGCGCGCAGGAAGTAAGGCAGCACATCATCCCACCCCCAACCGTCACAGCCCTCGGCAGCCCAGCCGTCATAATCCTGCCGCTGGCCCCGGACATAGAGCATGGCATTGATAGCGCTCGATCCGCCCAGCGCCTTGCCCCGCGGCTGGTAGCCGAGCCGTCCGTTCAGGCCCTTTTGCGGGACAGTCTTATAAGCCCAGTTGGAGATCTTGCCATGGCCCGGCAGCATCGCCACCACAGCCGCAGGCATCCGGATCAGCAGATGTGTCCCGGAACCACCCGCTTCCAGCAAACAGACACTGACAGTCGGGTCCTCGCTCAGCGGTGCGGCAAGCGTGGCCCCGCCAGAGCCACCCCCGACAATCACGTAGTCATACGCCATCTACATCCCTCCCCGAAGCAGACTTGATCGTGCCAAGCAATACCGACGCGGAATAAGCCAAATATCGCCACGGGTGTCTATGCCCAATCAGGGAAATTACGCTGCTGCTCACGCAGCGTAACGGCCTTAGGCGTCGAGCAGTGCTTTGCGGATCTTCTCGTCCCAGCCCAAATAAAATTTGTCCCCGTCCTCAATCACCGGACGGGCCATGACCTTGGGCTTGGCCGCGATCTGAGCTTCGACTTCGGACGCTTTGAGCCAGTCATTCAGCGCGCGGTAGTCTGGGGTGGTGCGGTCAACCAGACGGTCACCGAATTCAACCACCAGCCTATCCAGTTCCATATCCTCAAGAGGTTCTGCGCGGATGTCCCGAAACGTGGCCTCCCTCCCCGCTTCTTCCAATGCTTTTTGTGCCTTCTGGCACAGGGCACAAGTGCTTAGCCCGTAGATAATCATGCTGCTTTCTCCAGTGGCATTCGGAAATCCAGACTGTTGCAAACAGCACGCAAAGGCAACAGATTTGATGCCTTTGCGACCCGCATCAATGCGGTATTTATTCGGCTGCGACAGCTGCAGCGCGGATGCCCCCGATACGGCTGAAGACAGTCGCACCGATCGTGATGCTCCCCAACGCCAGCAGCGCCGCAAGGCTCAGCGCAGAACTGCCGCTCAGGCCCGCTCCTACCGTGCAGCCCCCTGCCAGCACACCGCCAAAGCCCATCAGGGTTGCGCCCGCAAGATACCGACGCATTTGCGGAGCGTCCTCGAACCCTTGCATCTGCAATTCACCGCGCACCAGTGCGCTCAGGAAGCTCCCCAGCAACACGCCACCAATCAGACCAGTGCCAAAGCCCGCCTGAACCGCACTTGAGGCCAGCGTCCAGAACAGGGCATCGGTCCAGGGCAGCGTGAAGGCGGCGGATTGCACCTCCAGCGGATCAAATTCATCCATCAGAAGAACGCTCGTGGTGGCCCACCCCAACACAGGGACAAGTCCGATGACAGCAGCCAGAACCACATGGCTCACCTTCGGGCGGAACGTGTAGATCGCGTATCCCGCCCCCAGCAACGCCAAGGCACCGACCGCCAGGGGTGCCCCCGGCAGCGCATAGAGTGTGCCGAACGGCAGGTCCGCCGTCACCGAACCCAGCGTCGTGCGCACTGGCGCCAATACGCCCTTGAGCGTTGAATGCGCCACAATCGCAAAGACCGCCAGCACCACGACAGCACGCAGATTACCCGTGGCCGCAAGCACCGTCAGGCGCGAGGCACAGCCACGTGTCAGGATCATGCCAGCGCCGAACGCAAGACCACCCAGCACGATCGCCACCACCGGCACAGAACCATCCAGATACCGGTGCCCCTGCAAATCGATATATCCTGCACCCGAGGCTACCTGAAAGCCGATGATGGCAACAGCAAGCGCCGTCAACCAGACCGCCCCCGCCTGCCCCCGGTCCGCTGCCTCCGGCGCCACAGCGCGGCGCAGACAGAACCGCGTGACCTGCGCAGCCACGCCGAACATCACGCCCAGCGCCAGCGCAAACAGGATCTGCAAGGTACGGGCATCAAGGCCCCAATCGTACTGCTCCAGAAGCATGGTCATCCCCCTTTAGGTTTAAAACGGGAAATTGACCCTATGCGTTGCCATGTCAACCGGGTCCGAAAGGTCAAAATCCGTCAAAACCCAATACATCAGGAATATCTTCCCAACCTCTTCCAAATCGAACCACGCATGTGCTGCGCACTCTACCTCAACAGACCCTTTTCCCTATTTCACCCCCTGCCATTTTTTATGCAGCCTGCCGCATTTGAACGGCTGGATGTCCAAATTCACGATGACATCGACCGCAAACAGCCACAGGTTGGCGCAAAGAGGATGACAGACATGCGCTTTTCAGGACTAAGGGTAATCAAAGAGGCCTTGACCGGCCACAAGGGCTGGACCCCCGCATGGCGGGAACCGGAGCCGCAGGCCAACTACGACATCATCATCATCGGCGGCGGCGGCCATGGGCTGGCCACTGCCTACTACCTTGCAAAGGAATTCGGGCAAAAGCGCATCGCCGTGCTGGAAAAAGGCTGGATCGGCGGTGGCAACGTCGGGCGCAACACCACCATCATCCGCTCCAACTACCTGCTCGACGGAAACGAACCCTTCTACGAGATGTCGCTGAAGCTCTGGGAGGGGCTGGAACAGGACTTCAATTTCAACGCCATGGTGTCCCAGCGCGGTATCCTCAACCTTATCCATTCCGACGCCCAGCGCGATGCCTTTATACGGCGCGGCAACGCAATGATGCTCAACGGCGCGGACGCCGAACTGCTGAGCACGGCGCAGATCAAGGCGCGCTACCCTTTCCTCAACACCGAAGACGCGCGGTTTCCCATCAAGGGCGGGCTGGCCCAGCACCGCGGCGGCACTGTGCGCCATGATGCGGTGGCTTGGGGCTATGCGCGCGGCGCGGACAGCCGCGGCGTGGACATCATCCAGAATTGCGAAGTCACGGGCTTTCGCATCGAGAACGGCAAAGCGACCGGCGTGGAGACCACACGCGGCTTCATCGCGGCGGGCAAAATCGGCTGCGCCGTCGCAGGCTCCTCCAGCCGCCTGATGGCCCATGCAAATATGCGCCTGCCGATCGAGAGCCACGTACTACAAGCCTTCGTCTCCGAAGGGCTGAAACCGGTGATGCCGGGCGTGGTCACCTTCGGCGCGGGCCACTTCTATTGCAGCCAGTCCGACAAGGGCGGCCTCGTGTTCGGCGGCGACATCGACGGCTACAACTCTTATGCGCAGCGCGGCAACCTGCCCGTGGTCGAGGACGTCTGCGAAGGCGGCATGGCGATCTTCCCCGCTTTTGGGCGCGCGCGCCTGTTGCGTATGTGGGGCGGCATCATGGATATGTCCATGGACGGCTCGCCCATCATCGACAAAACCCACATCGACGGGCTCTATTTCAACGGTGGCTGGTGCTACGGCGGGTTCAAGGCGACGCCCGCGTCCGGCATGTGCTTCGCCCATCTGCTGGCCCGCGATGCGCCCCACCCCAAGGCTACCGCCTACCGCTTCGACCGGTTCGAGCGCGGCCTGATGATCGACGAAAAAGGCATGGGCAACCAGCCCAACCTGCACTGACATCATGCTTCTTCATTGTGCCCTTAAACTCAATACTGTCCCCTCCGCGAGCACCGCCCCATGATCATCAATCACCCCCTCCTCGGCCCCCGCGACAGCGCCGAGTTCACCTACAAGGGCGATGCCCGCCTGATCGACCGCCCGGATCCCGACAGCCCCACTGCCGCGCAGGAATTCTTTGACTACGGCTATCTGCGCGACAACCCCGCCGGCTGGCACGACGAGCTGTGGTTCCACGAGGCAGGCGACCGCTCGTGGCTGGTGGTGACCCGCAACACCCTCACCCACGAGATTTCCGAAGTCCGTCTCGCCCGCGACGTGGCGCGCAACAGGGGGCGCAGCAAATGACCCAGAAGAACCGCATTGGCGGCGGCCAGATCGACCGCGCCACGACGCACAAGTTCATGTTCGACGGCAAGCACTACACGGGCCACGCAGGCGACACGCTGGCGTCTGCGCTGCTGGCCAATGGTGTGCGGCTCATGGGCCGGTCGTTCAAATACCACCGCCCGCGCGGCGTGCTGACCGCAGGCTCAGAAGAGCCTAACGCGCTGGTCGAATTGCGCGGTGGCGCGCGGCAAGAGCCGAACACACGCGCCACCACAGCCGAGCTTTACGACGGGCTTCTCGCCCGCAGCCAGAACCGACTGGGCTCGCTGCGCTTTGATCTGCTGTCGGTCAATGACCGTTTGTCAAATTTCCTCACCGCCGGCTTTTACTACAAAACCTTCATGTGGCCCGCCGCCTTCTGGGAAAAGGTCTATGAGCCGATCATCCGCAAGGCGGCGGGCCTTGGCTCGCTGTCGCTGAAGGACGACCCGGACGTCTATGACAAAGGTTTCCTGCACTGTGATCTGCTGGTCATTGGCGCCGGTCCTGCGGGGTTGGCGGCAGCACTCACGGCGGGGCGCAGCGGGGCAGAAGTAATCCTCGCAGACGAAGATTTCCGCATGGGCGGACGGCTCAACAGCGAGACGTTTGGTCTGGGCGACCAGACGGGAGCTGAGTGGGCCGATGCCACCGTGGCCGAACTAGCCGCACTGCCCAACGTGCGCCTGCTGCCGCGCACCACTGTCATCGGCGCATTTGACCACGGCATTTACGGCGCGGTGGAGCGGGTCAGCGACCATATGCACACGCCCGACGCGGGCAAACAGCGCCAGATCCTATGGCGTATCTACACCCGCCGCACGGTGCTGGCCGCCGGTGCGATCGAGCGTCCCATCGCGTTCGAGAACAACGACCGTCCCGGCATTATGCTCGCCTCTGCCCTGCGCACCTATGCCAACCGCTTTGCCGTCGCCGCCGACCGGCGCGTGGCGATTTTCACCAACAATGACGACGGCCACCGCACCGCTGCCGACCTGCACGCCAAAGGCATCAAGATTGCCGCCGTGGTGGATGTGCGCCCCGACCAGCCGCGCAACACCGACTATGAGGTGCTGCACGGTCAGGTGATCGACACCAAGGGCCGCCACGGGCTGACCTTTGCGGAGGTCCGCTTGGGCGATGGCAGCCTGCGCACGCTCGAATGCGGCGCGCTGGGGATGGCGGGCGGCTGGAACCCAAACGTCCATATGACCTGCCACCAGCGCGGACGGCCCGCGTGGAACGAAGCACTCGCCGCTTTTGTGCCCGGAGGCACCCTGCCTGCGGGCATGTGCGTGGCGGGCGCGGCCAATGGCGATATGTCTACCGCAGCCGCGCTGCGCGGCGGCGCGCAGGCGGCGATGGACGCGCTGGAGCTAACAGGCGCTTTGCCCGATCTACCCCAAGCCGAGGATGCGCCGGTCAACATCACCCCCTTCTGGTATGTCGAAGGGTGCAGCCGCGCATGGTTGGACCAGCAAAACGATGTGACGGTAAAGGACGTAAAGCTGAGCCATCAGGAGGGCTACCGCTCGGTCGAGCATTTGAAACGCTATACCACGCTGGGCATGGCCACGGATCAGGGCAAGACCTCCAACATGGGCGGTCTGGCAATCATGGCAGAGCTTGCGGGCAAGAGCATCCCAGAGGTCGGCACCACCATCTTCCGCCCGCCCTATACGCCCACCGCCATAGGCGTGCTGGGGGGCCGCGCGCGCGGTCAGGCCTTCCATCCCAAACGGCTCACCCCGTCGCACACATGGGCGACCGAACAAGGCGCGGTGTTCGTCGAGGTCGGCAACTGGATGCGCGCGCAATGGTTCCCCCGCGCGGGCGAGACGACATGGCGCGAGAGTGTGAACCGCGAGGTGCTGGCCACGCGCACTTCGGTCGGTGTCTGCGATGTGACCACGCTGGGCAAGGTCGATGTGCAGGGCACGGATGCGGCAGAGTTTCTGAACAAGATCTACTGCAACGGCTTTGCCAAACTCGCCGTCGGGCGCACGCGCTATGGGCTGATGCTGCGCGAGGACGGGATTGTGATGGATGACGGTACCGCAGCACGTCTGGCGGAGGATCACTTTGTGGTCACCACCACCACCGCCAACGCCCTGCCCGTCTACCGCCACATGGAATTCGTGCGCCAGTGTCTGTATCCTGACATGGACGTGCAGCTGATCTCGACTACCGAGGCCTGGGCGCAATACGCCATCGCGGGGCCGAACAGCCGCAAGGTGCTGGAAAAGATCGTGGACAGCGACATCTCAAATGACGCCTTCCCCTTCATGGCCTGCGCCAATCTCACCGTCTGCGGGGGCTTGCGCGCACGGCTGTTCCGCATCTCCTTCAGCGGCGAGCTGGCGTATGAATTGGCCGTGCCCACCGCCTATGGCGACGCGCTGATCCGGCGGATCATGGAGGCGGGGGCGGAATTCGACATCACCCCCTACGGCACCGAAGCACTCGGAGTCATGCGGATCGAGAAGGGCCATGCGGCGGGCAACGAGCTGAACGGGACCACCACGGCGGCCAACCTCGGGCTGGGGCGGATGGTCAGCACCGCCAAGGACAGCATCGGCGCGGTGCTGTCGCGGCGCGAAGGGCTGAACCGTGCGGACGACCTGCGACAGGTGGGTCTTGTTCCGGTAGACCGCAGCAAACCCGTGCCCGCTGGCGCACATCTGATGAAGGCGGACGGGCCGGTGGATGCCGCGCATGATCAGGGCTATGTGACCTCATCGTGCTATTCGCCCAATCTGGGCCACGCGATCGCGCTGGCCTTCCTCAAGGACGGCAGCAACCGTCTGGGAGAGCGGATGCGGCTGGTCAGCCCCGTGACCGGCGTGAACGTCGACGTTGAAATCGTCAGCACCCATTTCTTTGACCCCGAGGGAGAGCGGCTTCGTGCATGATCTCAAGACAGTGACCGCCCTTGGCGGCACAACCCCGCGTTTGGATACCTTTGACCACGTGAGCATTGCCGAGAATGACGGTCTGGCACTCGCCTCTGTCGCCGCCCGTCTGGACCACGAGCAGACGTGTCACAGCCTGCTCGATCAACTGCTGGGCAGCGTTCCCGCCCCCGGTCGCGCCGTGTTTCGTGACTCGGAGGCGGGCTTCTGGACCGGTCCAGACCAATGGATGATCAGCGCGCCGCGCGACACGCATGAGGCTTTGGCGGAGCAGATGAAAAGCCTCTTCGGCGCTGCGGCCTCGGTGACCGAGCAGACGGGCGCGTGGGTGTGTTTCGACATCACCGGCCCCGCCATGCCGGACCTGTGCGAGCGGTTGTGCAACGTGCCGATCCGCCGGATGCAGGCGGGCGACGCGCAGCGCACAGTGATCCACCATCTGGGCTGTTTCGTGATCCGGCAGCAGGCAGCTGACCACATCCGCATCCTCGGGCCGCGCGCCTCTGCCGCCTCACTGCATCACGCGCTGATTGAAGCGGCACACTCAACCGCCTAAGCGGGTGGCGTGATGGCGTTCTCGCGCACCCTGAACATATTGACCTTCTTACGGTCCTCCTGCGGGCTGATGCCAAAGACATCCACATAGGTCTTGGCCATGGCCGAAGCCGTCACATAGCCTACCGCAAGGGCGATCTGCGCAGGCGTGTCCTTGCTGTAGTACAGCAGTTGCCGCGCCTTGTGCATCCGCAACGCCTTGTAATAGTGGAAGGGTGTCTTGCCCGTGGCCTTGGTGAACTGCCGCTCCAGCTGCCGCACCGAGACGCCTACCGCATCCGCCACATCCGCGATGTTGATCGGGTCTTCGATGTTCTGCGCAAACAGCGCCACCGCTTCGCGGATCACATCGGGCAGCATGTCGTTTGTGCTCTCGGAGGCAAAGGTCGGTTTGCGCTGGGTGATCCCCTGCCCGCGCACCAGCGGGTGCTGGAACCAGCAGGCAACCTCGGTGGCTACGTCATCGCCCAGCGCCTCGGACACCAGATGCAGCGAGAGATCAAAGGCCGCTGCCGCACCGGAGGCGGTCATCCGCCGCCCACCCAGCGCCAGCACGTCTTCGGTGGCGTCCAAATGCGGGAACTCGGCGGCAAAGGCGGCCTCGTAGCACCAGTGCACAGAGGTGCTGTGCCCGTCGAGCAACCCTGCACGCGCCAGCGGGAACACCCCGCCACTGACAGCCCCCATCACTGTGCCGTGCCGCGCCAGCTTGCGCAGGCATCCTTCGGAGGGCACAGGAGTCTCGAACCGCGATGAAGGGCCGCTGAGCACGAAAAGGTAATCCAGTCCCGCGCACTCCTCCAGCGCGCTGTCCGGTTCGAACCAGACTTTGGCGCTGGCCTCGACCCGCCTGCCGTCCTCCGAGATCAACTGCCAGCCGAATTTCTCGCGTCCGGAGATTTCGTTGGCCGCGCGCAGCGGCTCAATCATGGACGTGAGGCACGCCATGGGAAATCCGGGGAAGATCAGAAAACCGAGTTTTATTCTTTCATCACGGGTCATAAATTATCCTAACAGGAAGATTTCGTGATACGCCAGAGCAGAAACACCGCGTACCAAAGGAACCGCCCGCATGCCAGACGCCCCGCTGCATCAAGACCCCCACAACCTGCGTACCGCCCGCGAAAAGGTGCTCGAAGTGGCGATCGGTCGCGAAGTCCGCGCGTTCCGCCGCCAGCGCGAGATCACCGTGGCGGATCTGTCGGCCACCACGGGACTGTCCATCGGGATGCTGTCGAAAATCGAGAACGGCAACACCTCGCCGTCGCTCACCACGCTGCAAACGCTGGCCAACGCGCTGGCCGTGCCGCTGACCGCGTTTTTCCGCGGCTTTGAGGAGACGCGCGCGGCCGTGCACACCAAATCCGGCGAAGGGGTCGAGATCGAGCGCGCGGGCACCCGCGCCAACCACCAGTACAACCTGCTGGGCCATATCGGTGCCAATGCCAGCGGTGTCATCGTGGAGCCTTACCTGATCACCCTATCCAGCGAGGCGGATGTCTTTCCAACCTTCCAGCACAGCGGGATCGAGACGATCTACATGCTGGAGGGCGAGGTGGATTACCGCCACGGCGATACGGTTTATCCGCTCAAACCCGGTGACACGCTGTTTTTCGATGCGGACGCCCCACATGGACCCGAAGCGCTGGTCACGCTGCCCGCACGCTATCTGTCGATCATCAGCTACCCACAGAACGGCTGAATGGCCGCTCATCTGCTGAAATAACGGGCAAACACCCCCTCCAATAATTGCCTTTTGGGAAACTTTGTTTCCTGAGGATTGAAAGCTGCCGCATCCCCGGTACTGTCATTCCTGAGACGCAGCGCATGGCTGCGCAGTGAGTCGAGGGAAGAGATATGTGTGGAATTGTGGGGCTGTTCCTCAAGGACAGGACGCTGGAGCCGAAGCTGGGCGAGATGCTGACCGCGATGCTGGTGACCATGACGGACCGGGGCCCTGACAGCGCGGGCATCGCGATCTATGGCGCGGGCAACGCTGGACGCACCAAGATGACCGTGCAATCAGACACGCCGGACACCGCCTTTGCGGGGCTGGATGACAGGCTGGGCAAGCTGCTTGGCGCACCGGTGGGGATGCGGGTCAAAAGCACCCATGCTGTGCTGGACCTGCCCGCAGGAAGCACCGCGCAAGTCCGCGCCGCCCTGCCCGATATCGACCCCAGCCTGCGCATGATGAGCCGGGGCGACACACTGGAGATCTACAAAGAAGTTGGTCTGCCCCGCGATGTGGCCGCGCGCTTTGATGTGGCCTCGATGTCGGGCAGCCACGGCATCGGCCACACGCGCATGGCGACCGAGTCCGCTGTCACCACCATGGGCGCGCACCCGTTCAACACCGGCGATGACCAGTGTCTGGTCCACAACGGATCGCTGTCCAACCACAACTCGCTCCGCCGCCGCCTGCGCCGCGACGGCATCCACATCGAGACGGAGAACGACACCGAAGTCGGTGCGGCCTACCTCACATGGCAGATGCAAAACGGTGCGACGCTGGGCGAGGCGCTGGAGCGGTCACTGGACGATCTGGACGGGTTCTTCACCTTTGTTGTCGGCACCAAGGACGGCTTTGGCGTGGTGCGTGACCCGATTGCCTGCAAACCCGCCGTCATGGCGGAGACGGATCAATACGTGGCCTTCGGATCAGAGTACCGCGCATTGGTGGACCTGCCCGGCATTGAGACCGCCCGCGTCTGGGAGCCGGAACCAGCCACTGTCTATTTCTGGAGCCATGACACCCCCACCCCAACCGAGAAAGCCGCCTGAGATGCAGACAATCGACCTACAGGAAGTCGGCCTGCGCGCGCTGAACAAGACGCTGCACGCCCAAGCCGCAAACACCAACCAGACCGCATGGGAGGTCGTGAACCCAAAAGGCGCGCATGCCATCGCCTGCGGGCTGGACGCGCCGATTGAAGTGACGGTGAAAGGCTCCACCGGCTACTACTGCGCGGGCATGAACCAGCAGGCGACCGTGAATATCCACGGCTCGGCCGGTCCGGGCACGGCGGAAAACATGATGTCCGGCAAGGTTGTGGTAGAGGGCGACGCTAGCCAGTACGCCGGTGCCACGGGGCATGGCGGTCTTTTGGTGATCAAGGGCAATGCCTCCTCGCGCTGCGGGATTTCCATGAAGGGGATCAACATCGTCGTGCATGGCAACATCGGCCACATGTCCGCGTTCATGGCGCAATCGGGCAATCTGGTGGTCTGCGGCGATGCTGGTGATGCCTTGGGCGACAGCTGCTATGAGGCGCGGCTATTCGTGCGCGGCAGTGTTAAATCGCTGGGCGCCGATTGCGAGAAAAAGGAAATGCGCCCCGAGCATCTGGAAATCCTGCGCGATTTGCTGGCCGAGGCCGGTGCCGATGCGCGCCCCGAGGAGTTCACGCGCTACGGCTCTGCGCGCAAGCTCTACAATTTCGACGTCGACAATGCTGCGGCATATTAAGGATACCATCCGATGACCCATCCCGATCCCAAGCGTATCCCCGCCACCACGCCGCGCCTGTCCGCGACCTTCAGCCCCGATGTGAACAGTGACATCCGGCGCGCGGCGGCCACCGGCATCTATGACATTCGCGGCGGCGGGGCCAAGCGCAAGCTGCCCAGCTTTGACGACCTGCTGTTCATGGGGGCCTCCATCTCGCGCTACCCTTTGGAGGGCTACCGTGAAAAATGTGATACCTCCGTGACCATCGGCGGGCTGCACGCGGAAAACCCCATCCATCTGGACATTCCGATCACCATTGCAGGCATGTCCTTCGGCGCGCTGTCGGGTCCGGCGAAAGAAGCACTGGGGCGCGGTGCTTCGGCTGCGGGCACCTCCACCACCACCGGCGACGGCGGCATGACCGATGAGGAACGCGGCCACTCCGACAAGCTGGTCTATCAATACCTGCCCTCGCGCTATGGCATGAACCCCAATGATCTGCGCCGCGCGGACGCGATCGAAATTGTGGTGGGCCAAGGGGCCAAACCGGGCGGCGGCGGTATGCTGTTGGGCCAGAAGATCTCTGACCGCGTGGCGGATATGCGCAACCTGCCCAAGGGGATCGACCAACGCTCCGCATGCCGACATCCTGACTGGACAGGGCCGGACGATCTGGAGATCAAGATCCTCGAGCTGCGCGAGATCACCGGCTGGAAAGTCCCGATCTACGTCAAGGTCGCGGGCGCGCGGCCCTATTACGATGTGACGCTGGCCGTGAAGGCAGGGGCGGATGCGGTTGTGCTGGACGGGATGCAGGGCGGTACGGCGGCGACGCAGGATGTGTTCATCGAACACGTGGGCCAGCCCACGCTTGCCATCATCCGCCCCGCCGTGCAGGCGTTGCAGGATCTGGGCATGCACCGCAAGGTGCAGCTGATCCTATCGGGCGGCATCCGCTCGGGCGCGGATGTGGCCAAGGCGATGGCACTGGGGGCCGATGCGGTGGCGATTGGTACGGCGGCGCTGATTGCCCTTGGGGACAATGACCCGAAGTACGAGGCGGAGTACAACGCGCTCGGCACGACTGCCGGTGCCTATGACGACTGGCACGAGGGCCGTGATCCGGCAGGCATCACCACCCAAGACCCCGAGCTGATGGCACGGTTTGATCCCGTCGAGGGCGGACGGCGGCTGAAAAACTACCTGAAGGTGATGACGCTGGAGGCGCAGACCATCGCGCGCGCCTGCGGCAAGAACCATCTGCACAATCTGGAGCCCGAAGATCTGGTGGCGCTGACCATGGAGGCCGCCGCGATGGCGCAGATCCCGCTGGCAGGCACCAACTGGTATCCGGGCAAACCAGGAACATCTTACTGACCTAGAACGAGGGCGCGGCTGAGCATCAGACCGCGCCCCGCCTTTTAAAACAACAGGGAACTCAACATGGCAACCGATCTTGCACAATTCGCCGAAGACAACGGCATCCAATACTTCATGATCTCGTTCACCGATCTGTTCGGCGGCCAGCGCGCCAAACTGGTGCCCGCACGCGCCATCGCAGGCATGCAGGAAGACGGCGCGGGCTTTGCCGGTTTCGCCACATGGCTGGACCTGACGCCCGCGCACCCCGATATGCTGGCCGTGCCCGACCCAGAGGCGGCGATCATCCTGCCGTGGGACAAGACCATCGCATGGCTGCCTGCCAATTGCGTGATGGACGGCAAGGATCTGGCGCAGGCCCCGCGCAACGTGCTGCGCCGCCTGATTGCCGAGGCCGCCGACGAAGGGCTGCACGTCAAGACGGGCATCGAGGCGGAGTTCTTCCTGCTCACCCCTGATGGCGCGCAGATCAGCGATGAATACGACACCGCAGGCAAACCCTGCTATGACCAGCAGGCCTTCATGCGCCGTCTGGATGTGATCCGCGAGATTGCGGACTACATGCTTGAATTGGGCTGGAATCCCTACCAGAACGACCACGAGGATGCGAACGGCCAGTGGGAGATGAACTGGGACTACGATGACGCACTCAAGACAGCGGACAAGCATTCCTTCTTCAAATTCATGGCGCGGAGTGTCGCCGAAAAGCACGGCTACCGCGTGACCTTCATGCCCAAACCGGTGGAAGGGCTGACAGGCAACGGCTGTCACGCCCATGTCTCGGTCTGGGATGCGGCGGGGGCGGACGCCACCACGAATGTTTTTGCGGGCACAGGAACAGGCCCGACTGGCGAAGTGGGGTTGTCCGAGCGCGGCAAACACTTCCTCGGCGGGATCATGAAACACGCAAGCGCGCTGGCCGCCATCACCAACCCGACCGTCAACAGCTACAAGCGTATCAACGCGCCGCGCACCGTTTCGGGCGCCACATGGGCGCCCAACACGGTGACATGGACGGGCAACAACCGCACCCACATGGTGCGCGTGCCCGCACCGGGCCGGTTAGAACTGCGCCTGCCCGACGGGGCCGTGAACCCCTATCTTCTGCAAGCGATCATCATTGCGGCAGGCCTGTCCGGCATCCGCACAAAGGCAGATCCGGGGCCGCGCCACGATATTGATATGTACGCCGAAGGCCACACCATCACAGACGCGCCCAAGCTGCCGCTCAACATGCTGGACGCCCTGCGCGCTTATGATGCGGACGAAGGCCTAAAGACCGCGATGGGAGCCGAGTTCTCTGCCGCCTACCTCAAGCTCAAGCACATCGAGTGGAACAGCTATTGCAACCATTTCTCCGACTGGGAGAAGGCCAATACGCTGGATATCTGAGCCGCCATGCACCCTGCGGGCGTGGCGCAGGCACCCCGCTACCGCCCGGCTGTCAGCCTGCGCACGATGTCGCGGTAGTTGCGCAGGTAGGCCTGCCGTGTGTAGCGTTCAAGCCCAGCACTCGTGCCCTTTTGGTAGTGTTGCGGGCGCTCCAGCACGTCGCGCATCGCCTGCGAGATTGCCTCGATGTCACCGCGCGGGACCAGCGCGCCATTAACGCCGGGGCGGATCATCTCGCGCGGGCCGTAGTTCACGTCATACGAAATCACCGGGCAGCCATTGGCCAGCGCCTCCAGTATGGACAGGCCAAAGCCTTCGGTGGTGGTCGGATAGACCGAGGCGATGGCGCTGCGAAACACGCCAAGCGGATCGGTGGTATAGCCCTCCAGCCGCACACGGTCCGCGCAGTCCAGCCTTGCGATGAGCGCCTCAAGCTCGGCCTGCCCTGCGCCCAGACCGTAGATCAGATAGTCTACATCCGGATGGTCATCCTTGATCCGGCAAAACGCCTCGATACATTCGTGGATCGGCTTGCCGGTGAGTTCCAGCCGCGAAACAGTGACAAAATCACGCCGCGCGCCACCGATGGCACCACCGCCTTCGCAGAAATGCGGGATCACATGAACGGGGGCGGCGGGGGTCACATCTGCCTCGATCTGCCGTTTGTGAACATGGGTTGAGGTCAGGATCGCCTCGCCCTTGAAATTCTCGATCAGGAATTTCGAGCGCGGCACGATCCCGCCTTCGGGGCCGCGATGGTCCGCATGCAGGAACAGCGCACGCGCGCCAGTGGTGACCGGCGACAGATAGGCCGAGGTCACCCCGTCGAAAAACACGACAGCCTCGTCCCACCGTATCATTTCGAACAGGTTCTGCACATAGACGCGCGGCATCCGGCAGATCGTGCCGGTGATCAGGTTCCGGCCCACCACGAAGGCACGGTCACGGGTCTTGACCCAGCGGATCGGCAAGGCCTGCACATAATCCGTGGTCTCGGCCGTGCCGTCTGCGTTCTGCCGGACCAACTGGTGCAGTGCGCCGTCGATCAGCGTGTAGCGCAGATCGCCGTCGCGGCGGGGCACGATGCGCTTGGTCACCACGCCCATGGGCGTGTCGGTGCGCTTGTCCGTCATGACCGTCTCGCCGTCACGGGTATAGACCGTCTTGGTGCCCTTCGCTTGCGCTTGGTCATAGCCGGGAAAGTCGTCGAAAGGGGTCACTTCTGCGGCCACGGCGGCCGCGTGGCAGGCCTCGGGCAGGGTCAGGTGACGGACACGGGGCGCGATTGTGCCCTTGGCCTGAAGCTGTGCAAAGTTGCGTTTGTGATTGACCCCGTGATCGAGACTGAGCAGCACCGCGTCGAATTCCGGCATCTCCGACAGGGCATTCATGCGGTGCAGCACGGCCTTGACCTTGCCGCCCCCGCCGAGGCCGATCCGCTCGAATATGCTGACGACGCGGCTCACGCCTCGACAGTGCGGAGCGGTGCGATCAATGCGGCGGCGCGGGTGATCTTGTCCACTAAGGCATCATATCGCTGCCCCTCGACGCTGCCCAGAAACGGAAACCAACGGGCCAGTGCTGCTTCGGTCTCAGGCCGTGCCAAGGGCGTGTGGCTGTTCTTGATGTGTGGCATCGCCAGGCTGATGGGCACTGAATCATGCCCATCGATCTTGATCGAGATATAGCCCATACCCGCATTATCCACGATGGCCGGAAAGCGTTTGTGCAGCGCATTATGCCCGAAAGAGAAGATCGTCCGCTCGCCCTGAATGCGGATGGCGGTGCCCATGCTGTTGAACGGCAGATGCGCCTGATAGATCGCCATGCCTTCATCCTGCGCATAATGGGTGATCACCAACCCGTTGGTGCGCGAATAGGCCATCGGGGTGCAATCGCCCAGCCGGGTCATGTAGCCGCGCAACCCCGCGACATAATCCACCGACAGGCAATCATCATCGTCAATGCGGAAGTTGACCAACGGCCCGCCAGCCGCTGTGTTGAGCGCCGCCAGACGCGGCCAGAGCGCATTGTGCACGGTGACCTCGGATGAGACCAGCAGCTCCAGCTGCGGCACGTCTGCGCATAGGACCGCAAGACGGTCGCGGTAGATCTGCGGCATGAGGTCGGAGGTGAGGATCAGGCAGATGAAATTGCTGTCCGTCTGCCCCCGCAGCGAAGGCAGCAGGAAGTTCTCGAACAGGTGAAACCGCAGCGCCATACGCTCGGGTGCATAGAGTATCGCGGCGTTGTCGCGGCGCAGGGCGTCGATTTCCTCGGGCGTCTGCGCCGCGCGAGAGCTGCGCCAGTCACCTTTGCCACAAAAGGAGAAACGACAGACACCGATTGCGGGTTCAAGCAAATATGTCATGCAGTGCTGCCCCCTCTATCCGCAACAGGCGCAGTTTCCCGCCTGTGCCCTATCATGTCCAGAGCCGATTGCGAATGCAACATGGTCCGGTTTCCGACACCTGCGTTACGACAGCCACTCGAACAAGGGACGCAGTGGTGCCACACGCCCCCTTTGACCGCGCTGTCTGGCGCACCGGCACTGGCAAGGCACCATACCCCCGAACCTGAACCACAGCGCCGACGGCTCCGAACTCCCGACAAGGAACTGTTCCCGCATTTCAGGTGACCAAGGGTAAGAAAATTGTTTCGTCTCCTCTTGACGCATGAGTGGTCTAGTGGTCTAACGACCGGACCAATAACTCACCACGTCATGCTGTCGGGAGTAAAGACATGACCGACGCTGCGTTTTTGAATTTGCATAGCGCTCCGCTTGACAAGGTTGCCCACCGCTCCATCAAGGACGAAGTTGCCGAGCGCTTTGCGACGCTGATCGCATCGGGTGTATTGGGTGTGGGCGACAGCCTTCCGAGCGAGCGTGATCTAGCATCATCCATGGGCGTCAGCCGCGAAACCATCCGGGGGGCGCTGTTGATCCTGTCGACAAAGGGCATCGTGACGGTCGTGCAGGGCGCGCGCACCAAAGTCACTTCCGTCGATGTGGGCGGGTTGGGGATGTCTGCCCTCTCAAACGGGCGCGTGACCGACTACAAGCTTGAGGACGTACACGAAGGCCGCCTGATGGTAGAAGCCCGCCTTGCCACTCTGGCGGCCAAGCGGGTTGATGACGCGACAATCAAGCATCTCAAAGAGCTTATTCAAGTGCAGGAAGCGGCCAAGAACGATCCTGTCGGTTTCCTGATCGCGGACCGCGCCTTTCATACGGCCGTTTACAAGGCCTGCGGCAACGCGGTGTTGTCCGATCTTGCGGCCACTCTCTATTCCTATCAACTGAACCACCGACGCCACGCCGTCAGCAAGGCCGGTGTGATCGAACAAAGCATTGAAGACCACCGTGCCATCCTCTACGCCCTAGAAGCGCGGGATGCGGAGGCACTGGTCAATGCGCTGGAATCACACGAGCGGCGTATCTACGACAGCACGCGTGCGTTGCAGGCGGCACCCCCAGAAAAGGCACCAACATGAAACTCACGATCATCGGCGCGGCAGGCATGATTGGCCGCAAGCTGGCAGAACATGTCGCAACCCACAGCCAGCTTAACGGCCGGACAGTAACGGCGATGACACTCGTGGATGTGGTTGTGCCCGAAGTGGCGCATGATTTCGTAGGCACCCGCGAGGCCTATGCCGCCGATCTGACACAGGACGGCGCAGCCACGCGTCTTGTCGCGGACCGGCCTGACGTAATTGTGCATCTCGCGGCCATCGTGTCTGGCGAGGCCGAGGCCGACATGGCAAAGGGCTACCGCGTCAATCTGGACGGCACACGCGCATTGCTCGAGGCGATTGCCGCGCAGGAAAACTATTGTCCGCGCGTGATCTATGCCTCGTCACTGGCCGTTTTTGGCGCCCCCTTCCCGGCGCGCATCCCTGATGACTTCAACCTCACCCCGCTGACCAGCTATGGCACGCAAAAGGCCATGGGCGAGATGCTGGTCAATGACTATTCGCGCCGTGGTTTCATCGACGGTGTGGGCATCCGCTTTCCCACCATCTGCATCCGTCCGGGCAAGCCGAACAAGGCCGCATCCGGCTTTTTCTCTGGCATCCTGCGTGAACCACTGAATGGTCAGGAAGCGATCCTGCCGGTAGAGGATGATGTGCGCCACTGGTTCGCCAGCCCGCGCGCCGCTGTGGGCTATATCGTCCACGCAGCGACACTGGACACCCACGCGCTCGGTGCGAACCGCTGCATGACCATGCCCGGTGTCACCGCCACCGTGGGCGAGCAGATCGAAGCGCTGCGCGCAATTGCAGGCGATGCGGCTGTGGCGCTGATCCGCCGCGTGCCCGATCCTGCGGTCGCCAGCATCGTGGCCGGCTGGCCGCAGGATTTCGACACCGCCCGCGCCATCGAATTGGGCTTCACCGCCGAAAAGACATTCCAGGAGATCATCCAAGTCTATCTGGAGGACGAGATGGGCCAACCGGCCCTAACGGGTGCTGCTTCGTAGCAAACACCCGACAACCAGCGCCTCAAAACGGCCTGAAAAACAGACCACATCTATTGGGAGGAATTTAGATGAAACATACTCTATTCGCATTCGCAGGCGCTCTTGCAACGCTTGCGGTCACATCGGCACATGCCGAGCAGTCCATCGTGATCGGACACGCGTTGTCACCGACATCGCACTACGGCCTGGGCGCCGATGCCTTCATCGCCAAGCTCGAAGAGCTGTCGGGTGGCGAATTCACCGGCACGCAGGCCCCCGCAGGGCAGCTGGGTGGCGAGCGTGACATGATCGAAGGCTTGCAGATCGGATCGCTGGACGTGGTGATCACCTCCACCGGCCCGCTGGGCAACTTTGTACCCGAAGTTTACGCGCTGGACCTGCCCTTCCTGTTCCGTGACTACGATCACGCACGCGCGGTGCTGGATGGCGAGATCGGTCAGGAATTGCTGGCCAAGATCGACGAAAACCAGCTGGTCGGCCTTGCGTGGTCCGAAAACGGTTTCCGTCATGTGACCAACTCGCAGCGTCCCGTTCGGACCCCTGCGGATCTGGAAGGTCTGAAACTGCGCACCATGGAAAACAAGGTGCACATGGAGGCGTTCTCGGAAATGGGTGCCGCACCCACACCGATGGCCTTCCCCGAGCTGTTCACCGCCCTTCAGCAGGGTGTGGTCGACGGTCAGGAAAACCCCATCACAGTCATCACCGCGTCGAAGTTCTGGGAAGTACAGGGCCACGTTTCGCTGACCGGTCACGTCTATTCGCCGGTTGCCGTGCTGGCATCGCCCATCCTGATCGACGGTCTGACCGACGAGCAGAAAGGCTGGTTCTACGAGGCCGCCAAGGCGTCTGCGGTGGCCACGCGCGCCGAAGTGAACCGTCTGGAAGATGCGGGCGTGGCACTGCTGCGCGAGAACGGCATGGAAGTGATCACCGACATCGACAAGGCCCCCTTCGCGGCCTTGGCCGAGCCTGCGTATAAGGTCTATACAGACCAGTATGGTCCCGAGTTGGTCGAGCGCATTCAGGCGGTCGAGTAACCCTGTCGCCGGGCGCGGTATCCCCCGCGCCCGGCATATTTTTTTCCTCTACAGCTGTAAGGCAAGTACATGAGATATTTCCTGCGTCTCGAAGACTTCACGACAGGCGTGGCCTTGCGGCTGTCCATCACGTTTCTGGTCATCGCGGCAACATTGGCGCTGTTTCAGGTGGTGACACGCTTTGTATTCGGTGCCCCTTCGACATGGTCCGAGGTGATCACACGCTCAGCCATGATCTGGTCGGTCTTTCTGGGCGTGGCCGTTGCGTTCAAACACGGTGCCATGATCTCGGTTGATGTGATCCAGAATGCCCTGCCGCCGCGCATCGGCCTCTGGGTGTACCTTCTGGCCAGCACCGGCTCGTTGATCTTTTTCTCGGTCCTGATGTGGCAGGGGTATCTGATGACCCTTCGGGTAGTCCCGCAAAGCCTTGCAGCGCTTGAAATATCCATCGCATGGGTCTACGCCGCCCTGCCCGTCGGCTCTGCCTTCATTCTGATTGCGATTGTCGGCGCTATGGTGCGTGCCGCACAAGGCGACTGGTTGATCGCACGCAACGCGGAAGACATATAATGAACAGCGCACTTGGTCTCTCCCTCGCCATTCTTTTCATCCTCGGCGTACCGATCGCCGTGTCCATCGGCCTTGCCTCTGTCATCGGGATCGAGGCGAGCGGGCGTCTGCCGCTGTTGCTTATTGCGCAGCGGATGTTCACCGGCATCGACAGCTTTCCGCTGATGGCGATCCCGCTGTTCATCCTTGCGGGCAACCTGATGGCTGCGGGCGGCATTTCACAACGTCTGGTCGATCTGGCAAAATCGCTCGTGGGCGGGATACAGGGCGGGCTTGCCTGCACCTGCGTTCTGACCTGCATGCTGTTTGCCTCGGTCTCCGGCTCGTCCGTCGCGACCACCTTCGCAATCGGTGCGATCCTTATTCCGGCGATGGTCAAGCACAACTACCCCAAACCTCTCGCCGCTTCCATTCAGGCATCCTCGGCGGAACTGGGCGTGCTGATCCCGCCGTCCATTCCGCTGATCCTCTATGGCGTGTCCACAGATACCTCTGTGGGCAAACTGTTCATCGCGGGTCTGGGGCCCGGTCTGGTGGTCGCAGGATCGCTCATGGCGCTGGTGCTGGTGATCTGCCGGATGCGTGGCATCGGCAAGGACGATGGCCTTGACCGCGCCTCTCCCGGTGCGGCCCTGTGGTCCGCCCTGCCCGCCTTGCTGGTCCCTGTTGTGATCTTGGGCGGCATTTATTCCGGCATCTTCACCCCTACCGAGGCAAGTGCCGCCGCCGTGGCCGCAGCGCTGATCGTTGGCATGGGCCTCTATGGCGAGTTGAAATTCCGCGATCTGCCGGAGATTCTGACAAAAACCATCATCGCCACCTCGGCCATCATGATCATCATCTCTGCGGCGGCGTTGTTTTCCTTCCTGATCACCCGCTCGGGTCTGCCCAATGAGATTGCAGCCTGGTTCAAAGAAATTTTCGAGAGCCGCATCGCCTTCCTGCTAGCGGTGAACATTCTGCTGCTGATCGTGGGTATGTTCATTGAAACCTCTGCGGCGATCCTTGTGCTGGCGCCGATCCTCACGCCCATCGCAATCAGCTACGGTGTTGATCCGGTTCATTTCGGGTTGATCATCGTGGTCAATTTGGCGCTGGGGATGATCACGCCGCCGCTGGGTGTAAACCTGTTTGCGGCCTGCACCGTGGCAAACCTAAGGGTAGAGAAGATCATCCCTCAGTTGATCTGGTTCGTTCTGACAGTTTTTGCGGCCCTGATGGTTATCACCTATGTGCCCGCAATCACACTGTGGCCGGTCGAGTGGGTATTTGGAGAGTAAGATATGCTGATTGATTTCTTTGGTCTGGGCTCGATGGGTCTGGGCATGGCGACAAGCCTTGTTCGCGCGGGCCATACGGTGCGCGGCTATGATCCAGATCCCGCGCGGGTCGCGCTGTTTTGCGCGCAGGGCGGAAGTGCGCTCGGGCAGGATGACAGACCACAGGCCGATGCCCTTGTCAGCGCTGTTCTGAACGCCGACCAGACGCAGGCGGTCTTGTTTGGCCCGCAAGGGAACGCAGGCCGTTTGCGCAGCGGCGGTGTGATCGTGTCCTGCGCAACAGTCTCGTCCGCCTTTGCCACACGCATGGAGACGGAGGCGGCTGCGCAGGGGCTATCATACCTCGACGCGCCGATTTCCGGCGGAGCGATCAAGGCGGCGGAGGGGCGCTTGTCCATCATGGCCTCGGGTTCGCCAGAGGCCTTCGCCACCGCCGCGCCGGTGCTGGATGCGATGGCCGAGACGGTCCACCGTCTGGGCGACCACGCCGGACCCGGTTCGGCCATGAAGGCGGTGAACCAGCTTCTGGCGGGGGTCCACATCGCCGCCATGGGCGAGGCGCTGGCCTTTGGTGCCTCTCAGGGGTTGGACCCCGCGCAGGTGGTCAAGGTTGTTTCAGTATCGGCCGGTACCTCGTGGATGTTCGAGAACCGCGGACCGCATGTGGTGGACGGCGACTACACCCCGCGTTCCAAGGTGGATATCTGGCTGAAAGATTTAGGCATCGTCGGCGATATCGCCGATGCGTCGGGCTTGCCCGTTCCGATCAGTGCCAATGCGCTGGCGCAATTCCGTGCCGCCTCGGCGGCGGGTCTGGGGGACGAGGATGACGCGGCCATCGCCAAATATTTCGCGCGTCAGGGCGGTGTCACGCTACCGGGAGACGCCTGATGCTGCTGGGATGTATCGGGGATGATTTCACGGGCTCCAGCGATCTTGCCAATACGCTGGCCAAGGCGGGTATGCGGACGGTGCAATACAGTGGTGTTCCCACAGAACCGGCCGAGCCTGACGTGCAGGCAGGCGTCGTCGCGCTGAAGTCGCGCTCGATCGACCCGGCCGAGGCCGTGCGCCAGTCGCTCGCCGCGCTGGACTGGCTGCGGGCACAAGGGTGCGAGCAGATCTTCTTCAAATACTGCTCGACCTTCGACAGCACCGCGCAGGGCAATATCGGACCGGTGGCCGATGCATTGGCCGAGGCGCTGGATGCGCATAAGGTCATCGTCTGCCCCGCCTTTCCCGGCGCGGGAAGGTCGGTTTATCAGGGCTACCTGTTTGTCAAAGACATGCTGCTCAATGAAAGCGGAATGGAAAACCATCCGCTGACGCCCATGACAGATGCGAACCTGCGCCGTCTGATGGCCGCACAAAGCGCCCATTCAGTGGGCCATGTGCCCGCCGAGGTCGTTTTCAGCGGCGCGCAAGCCATCGCCGCGCAGCTGGAGGCCGAACATGCCGCAGGCCACCGCATGATCGTCGTCGATGCCCTGCGCGATGCGGACCTGATGCAGATCGGCGCTGCAGCCAAGGGATTGCCGCTGATCACGGGGGGCTCTGGCGTGGCGTTGGGGTTGCCCGCGAACTTCGGGCTTAGCCCCGCCCAAGTGCCATGGCAGCCGCAAAGGGGCAAGGCAGCGATACTGTCGGGTTCATGCTCCACCGCGACGCGCGGCCAGATCGCCCATCATATTGCCCATCATCCCAGCCTGCGCGTCGAGCCTGCGGAAGTCATCAGTGGCGCGCAAACGCCAGACGCTGTGGCGCAGTGGCTGGCGGAGACAGACGGCCTGCCCCTCGCCTACAGCTCTGCTGACCCTCAGGACGTGGCGAAGGTACAGGCGGAGTTCGGCACCGACACCGCCGCCCACGCGCTGGAGACCTTTTTTGGCGAGACTGCGAAAGCGTTGGTGCAGCGCGGCGTGACCCGTATTCTCACCGCAGGGGGCGAGACATCGGGTGCGGTGGTCGAAGCGCTGGACATCCGCAGCCTCGAGATCGGACCCGAAATCGACCCCGGCGTGCCTGCCTTGCGCGCCAGCGACACACTGGTGGTCGCCTTGAAATCCGGCAACTTCGGCAGCGTGGACTACTTCGAAAAAGCCGCCAAAATGCTGGGCGAGGCGTGATGCGTGACACGCAGCTGCGCGAACAGATCTGCCTGCTGGCCAAGTCGATGTTCGACCGTGGCCTGACCGGCGGGAGCACCGGCAATATCTCTGCGCGCACCGGCGATGGCGGATTGCTGGTTTCCCCCACCGGCACCAGTTTCGGGCGTCTTGACCCCGGAACGCTGTCGCATTTCGACGCAGATGGCAGGCTGATCGGCGGCGATGCCCCCACCAAGGAAATGCCGCTACATCAGGCGTTCTATGACACACGCAGCACGGCGGGCGCGGTTGTGCATCTGCACAGCTGCCATTCGGTTGCCCTGTCCATGTTGCCCGACACGGACCCTGATAATTTCCTGCCCCCCCTCACCCCCTACGGGATCATGAAGCTGGGGCGCGTCAAGCTGCTGCCTTTCTTCATGCCCGGCGATCCCGCGATGGGCGAGGCCGTGCGCGGGCTGGCGGGCAAACGCAGCGCGGTGATGCTGGCCAATCACGGTCCGGTTGTTGCGGGCAAGGATGTCGAGGCTGCCTGCAACGCGGTGGAAGAGCTGGAAGATACCGCGCGGCTGGCGATGATGCTGCGCGGCATGAACGCGCGCGCGCTGACCGATGATCAGGTGCGCGCGCTGGTGACGAAATTCGATATCGAGTGGGATGGATGATGAAGTTTTCTGCCAATCTGGGCTTTTTGTTCACTGAGCTGGCGTTGCCCGATGCCATCCATGCGGCGAAAGCGGCAGGGTTTGACGCTGTTGAATGTCACTTTCCATATGACACGCCACCCGCTGACATGAAGGTGGCCTTGGAACGAACAGGCCTGCGCATGCTGGGGCTGAACACCTGGCCCGGGGACCGCGACGCAGGTGATTTCGGACTTGCCGCCTTGCCCGCCCGCACAGATGAAGCACGCCGTGAGATTGCGCGCGCAGTGGACTATGCCGCCGCCGCAGGCGTGGAGGCGGTGCATGTGATGGCCGGTCGCACTGATGGTGGAGATGAGGCCGAGGCATGTTTTCGTGCCAACCTGACACACGCCTGCGATCTTGCTGCCGCCCACGGCATCGGGGTCCTGATTGAGCCGATCAACACCCGCGACGTGGCTGGCTACCATCTGTCAACGACGGCCCATGCAGAGCGGATCATCGATGATCTGGGACGCCCCGAGCTAAAAATCATGTTCGACTGTTACCACATGCAGATCATGCAGGGTGACCTCACGCGTACCATCGAGCACCTTCTGCCGAAAATCGGTCACATCCAGATTGCCGCGGTCCCGGACCGGGGCGAGCCGGACCGGGGCGAAGTCGATTATAGATGGCTGCTGGGACAGATTTCGGCGCTTGGATATCAGGGATATATCGGCGCGGAGTATCGCCCAAGAGCGGGCACAAAAGCCGGTTTAGGCTGGATGGCGCAGATCAAGGGTTCCTGAGGGAAATTACAGTTTATCCCGCCGGTAGCCTCTGGCGGACCAGTGTTGTCCAATAGGAACAGCCCCAGGCGATCACATCATCGTTGAAGTCGTATTCAGGGTGATGAAGGCCCGCTGATGGCCCGTTGCCGATATTGATCATCGCGCCCGGCACCTCGTTGAGCATGAAGGAGAAATCCTCACCGCCCAAAACCGGCGGCATGTCGAGCGTGACATTCGCCTCCCCCGCCACTTCAATCGCTGCGGCTGCGGCGAGATCGGTCTCATGCGCGTGGTTTACGGTAACGGGGTACATGCGGATATATTCCAGCGTGGCCGTCGCACCAAAACCTGCGGCGATGCTGGGCACCAGTGATGCCAGTTGCGCCTCGATATGCTCTCGGACTTCCTCACGCAGGGTGCGCACAGTGCCTGTCATTTCAATCGTTTGCGGGATAACGTTGAAGGCGTTGCCCGCGTGGATCGTGCACAGCGAGACGACCGCGTTGTCCATCGGATCGACGGTCCGCGACACGATGGTCTGGATCGACTGGATCAGCGCCGCCGCGATCGGAAAGCTGTCGATGGTTGAGTCCGGCCGTGCCGCGTGCCCGCCGCGACCTTCGATCGTGATCCTGATTTCATCCACCGACCCCATGATCGGTCCCGGTGCGATGGTAAACTGCCCGACAGGCAGATTTGGGCGGTTGTGCATGCCGTAAACCTCATTGCACGGCCAGCGGGTAAACAGCCCGTCGTCGATCATCGCCTTGGCCCCTGCCCCACCTTCCTCGGCGGGCTGGAAAATCACGATGACAGTACCATCAAACGCACGGCTTTCGGCCAGATGGCGCGCGGCACCCAGCAGCATGGCCGTATGTCCGTCATGGCCGCAGGCATGCATCTTGCCATCGACTTTGGACGCCCATGGCTTGCCCGTAGCCTCGACAATCGGAAGGGCATCCATATCGGAGCGCAGCCCGATGGTACGACCCGAGGTGTTTGTCTGGCCGCGGATCACACCGACAACGCCGGTTTTTCCAATGCCCTCGACCACCTCGTCAACACCTGCCGCGCGCAGCGCATCGGCCACGGTCGCCGCAGTGCGGGGCAGATCGTACAGCAACTCGGGGTTCTCGTGCAGGTCGCGGCGGAAGGCCGTCAGGCTTTCGACGTGCTGGGCGACCCAGTTTTCGATGGCCATTGGTCAGACCTCCTCTTTCTTCATCCGGTAGCGGAAGTCGCAATGGCTGGCACCTTGCATGATGGTTTGGGTGCGGGTCAGCTCCATCTGCGGGTTGTAGCCGATGCAGAAATCACCATCGCGGTTGCACGACAACAGATGCCCGATATCGCCCAGACCCATCTCCTTATAGGCCTCTGAGTAGCGGCAGCGGGTGACGTTGAAATCCAGCTTTTCCTCTGTCGCTTCCAGCGTTTCGATTTGCAGCGCATCTTCGCGGGTCCAGTTCGGCTGGATTGCCGCGAAATCGGTCAGGTCGGGCGTCCGCCCCAAAGCTTCGGCCAGCTGCTTGCCCTGCTCGATCGCCGAGCGCGAGCATGTCTCACCGATGATGGCTTCGGCCTCGGTACGGTCGTGGCGGTCGGTGATGACATCCAGCACGTGCTTGAGGATCATCGCCTCGATCTTGCGGCGCAGCAGGATTGGGATGTCGTTGATATCCATGTTGGGTGTCGCTGTCGTTTCGCTTGTCATGTGCGGGTGCTCCTCATGTTCTGGGCTCTGTCAGGTCTTTGCGTTTCAGCCATGCCAGATAGGCGGGGGCTACGCGACGCACGATATTGTGCGCGGGAAAAGGTTTGGGCTCGGTAACGGGCAAGGCCAGCTCGGCCTCGCTCACCCCTGTTGCGGCGCGGGCAAGCTCACGGCCCAGTGCCGTGCCCAAGGCCACACCGCGTCCGTTACAGCCGATCCACGCCCAGCCGTCCGGCCCCAGACGGTGGACACGCGGGAACCGGTCCCAGTTCATGCCGATGTAGCCCGACCATACGTGGGTCATCTCGGGTGTGCCAAGGTCGGGAAACGCTTCGGCCAGACTGCGTGCAGCCTTGGCGCGGACGCGGTCGGCCACGTTGAAATTGCCCATCACAGCGCCGCCCGTGATCAACCGGTTCCGCGCGTCATAGCGGAAGAACCGCAGATCACCTCGGGTGTCGGAGACAGCCTGACGGCCCGGCAGGATGCCTTTGCGCAGGTTGTCACCCAAGGGCTGGGTCGACATCTGCCAGCTCAGCACGGGAATGATGGATTTCGCCAGTCGTGGGGCCAGACCGGCCGCCAGCTCGCCCGTGTAGGCATTGGTGGCAAGGATCAGGGCGCGGGCCTTGAGCGTGCCAGACGCTGTGCGGATGACCCAATGCGCGCCCTCGCGGGCATAGCTGGTGACAGGCGAAGTTTCATGGATGGTCGCTCCCAACCCCTCGGCGGCTTTTGCCATGGCGCGCGCCAGCGCCAGCGGGTTGATGTGACCGCCGGTGGGATTGTACATGCCACCGTACCAGAAATCCGTACCCAGCATGTCACGGCTTTCCTCGGCCGACTTCAGCTCGGCCGGAAAGCCGAACCTCTGCCACGCCTCCACACGTTTGCGCGACAGAACCACCCGACCGGGGCTGTGCGCCGGCTGGAACCAGCCCGATTGCTCCGCCTCCGCCTGCATGTTGAATTCGCGCACCAGATCAAACAGGATATTGCCGGAGTTCCCGATCAGCTGCACCATACGCTCGCCCGCAGCACCGTAGCGCTTGACCCACATGTCCGGCTCTGCCGACGTGAGGATCGGGATCACCTGCCCGTTGTTACGACCCGATGCGCCCCATCCGACTGCCTTGCCTTCCAGCACGGTCACATCACCGCCACCACGCGCGATTTCTATCGCAGCCGAGAGGCCGGTAAACCCTGCGCCGATCACTGCAACATCCGTCTCGGCGCTGCCCTCCAGCGCAGGGGCAAGCGCGCGCGCAGGCGCGGTATCCGCCCAGAGTGACGGCGGGAATGTGACTGCGCTCATGCTGATTTCTCCATGACGGGGCGTAAAGACGTAACAGCCTCGCGCGGCATCCAGAACCAGCGCAGTGCTTCTTCCTCGGGGGCCATGGTGACCTGTCCAGGGCATGGCTGATCAGACGCGGCATCCGCCAGCGCATGTGCCTCGGACAAGGCTGTGTCAAATGTCGGTGCTACGGCAGTATCGTTTGGCCTGAGGGTCCACAGATCAGACAGGGACGCAGGCCCACTGTCATTCACCGGCCGCTCCGCACGCCAGACACCGCCGCACAGATCAAGCCGGTAGTAGGTCAGCAGTTCAAGACCACGCGCGGCGATAAACGCCAGCGCCGCAGCAATCTTGTCCACGTCCTCATCACGGAAGAACCAGTTGACGCCCAGCCGCGCCCAACCCGGGCGGAAGGCCGAATAGCCCGACGCGACCGAGCGGGCGTGACATTCGGTAGTCGCATCGTCGATCTGCAACAGCGCATGGCCGTAGGGACCGGCACACGAACAGCCGCCGCGCGCCTGAATACCGAACAGATCATTGAGCAGCGCGACCACATAGTTGTGGTGCAGCAGCTTGCCCCGCACCCGGATGTTGAAGGAAAACACGCCAATGCGGTCAGCGTCCACCGGACCCAGCAGTTCAATCCCGGGGATAGAACGCAAAGCAGCCGCCAATCTGTTCGTCATGGCCTGCTCGCGGTGCTCGACCACCAGCTCGTCCATGTCTGCCTTGAGTTGTAGCACCATACCTGCGCGGATGTTTTCGACAATGGAGGGCGTTCCCGCCTCTTCGCGACGCTCGGGGTTGGTGACGTAGCTGTGCCCGCTCGCCGTTACATAGGACACGGTGCCGCCACCGGTGACGGTGGGCCGCGCGTTTTGCAGCATGCGCCGGTCAGCGACCAGAATACCGGACGCCCCCGGTCCGCCCGGGTATTTGTGCGGCGACAGGAACGCCGCATCAATCCGGTCGTCGGCGTCCGGCGCGCTGGCGGCCAGCCGAACAGGTATATAAGGCGCTGCCGCCGCAAAATCAGCTACGCACCAGCCACCATGCGCATGCATGAGCCGCGCGATCGCGCGCAGGTCAGTGCGCACGCCGGTCACATTGGACGCCGCAGAAAACGCGCCGATCTTCAGGGGCGCATCCGAACAGCCGACCAGTTCGCTCTCCAACGTTTCGAGACAGATATGACCCTCGGCGTTCAGCGGAATCCGCACCACTTGCGCGCCACTCTCGCGCCAGATCAGATCGTTAGAGTGATGTTCGTAGGGGCCGACAAAGACAACAGCACCACTGTCAAGATTCTGGAGCGATAACGCCCGCACCAGTTTATCCGCCGCCCCCGTTGCACCCGAGCCAGTAAACATTACCGCGTGCCCGTCATCGGCGTGCAGTGCCTTGCGCACTGTCTCCCGCGCAAGCTCGCGCAGTTGCGTCGACCGGCGACCGGTAAACGATGTCTCGGTGTGGGTATTGCCGTAGAACGGCAGGACATGGGCGCGGATCGCGTCTTCGATAAATCCGATAGACCGGCCCGAGGCGACATAATCGGCGTAAAGAATGGCGCGCGGCCCGAACGGCCCGGGCATTGTAGCGCCTTCACCAATGATGGCCTCGCGGATGGTGTCAAACTGCACAGACATTGTATTTCCTCAAGCCGCGTCGATATTCCGCACCGGCGGTGTCCAGGACCGGCCCGGAATCGATGACAGCAAATTTTGCGTGTAGGGATGTTGGGGGTTGGCAAAGACTTCGCCGGTGGCACCGCTCTCGACGATCTCGCCTTTTTGCATGACGATGATGCGGTCGCACAGCTGTGCTGCCACGCGCAGATCATGGGTGACAAACAGCAGCGACAGGTTCATCCGGTCGCGCAGATCGGCCAGCAGCTTGAGCACCTGCGCCTGAACACTAACATCGAGCGCCGAGACAGGCTCGTCCGCGACAATCACTTTGGGCTCCATCGCCAAGGCACGGGCAATGCCGATGCGCTGGCGCTGGCCACCGGAGAATTCATGGGGAAAGCGGTTAGCGGCGGCGGGCGACAGCTCGACCAGCTCCAGTAGTTTGCGCGCGCGCTCGCGCGCCTGATCGGGGTCTTCGCCGTGTACAATCGGGCCTTGGGCAATGATGTCGACCACCCTCTTGCGCGGGTTGAGCGAGGCCATCGGATCCTGAAACACCATCTGGATGTGCTTGCGCATGCCGCGCAATTCACGCGGTGTACAGGCCAGCAGATCCTTGCCATCCACATCCACAGCACCTGCATCGGCCTCCAGCAGACGGGTCACCAGCCGCGACACAGTCGTTTTGCCCGAACCGGATTCACCTACAACGCCCAACGTCTCTCCCTGATGCAGCTCGAAGCTAAGGTCCTTGACGGCGACCACGGCCTTGCGCTTGCCGCTGAGCAGCCCGCCGCGCGCCGCGAATGTCTTGCGCAGGCCGGTCCCTTTGAGCACGATCGGCAGACCGTTGACCGGCTTGGGCGGTGGCGGCAACAGGTCGGGCACCGAGGCAATCAGCGCTTGGGTATAGGGATGTTGCGGATGGTTGAGCACCTGATCGGCCGGTCCCTGCTCGACCACCGCGCCTTGGCGCAGGACGATGACGTGATCGGCGATCTCGGCCACGACACCGAAATCATGGGTAATGAACAGAACGCCTGCGCCGTCTTTTTCCTGCAACTCGCGGATCAGCTTCAGGATCTGCAATTGCGTCGTTACATCCAGCGCGGTCGTAGGCTCGTCCGCGATGACCAGACGCGGGGACAGGGACAGCGCCATGGCAATCATCACGCGCTGGCGCTGGCCGCCGGAAATCTGGTGTGGATAGGCATTATAGGCAGACGCCGGATCGGGAATATGAACCCGCTCCAGCATCTCGATGGCGTGCGCATAGCGTTCCTTACGCGATGCATCCATGTGCAGGCGCAGCACTTCATCCAGTTGCCAGCCGACCGTCTTTTGCGGGTTCAGCGCGGTCATCGGTTCCTGGAAGATCATCGAAATGCGGTTGCCCCGCACATCGCGCATCTCGCGTTCGGATTTGGCAAGGATGTCCTCGCCCTCGAACACAATGCTGCCCCCTGCGACGCTGACGTGCGGCTCGGGCAACAGGCGCATGATCGCACCCGCCGACAGCGATTTACCCGAGCCGGATTCACCGACCATACAGACGATCTCGCCGGGCCGAACCCTAAGGTTCAGACCATCCAGCGCAAGCGGCCGGTCTGACCCTTTGGGCAGTGAAATCCGAAGATCCTTGATTTCGAGTATCGGGGAGTTCTCGGTCATCATTGCTTTTGCCTCGGGTTCATTGCGTCGTTCAGGCCTTCGCCCAACAGCGAGAAGGAAAGGACCGTCAGCACGATCGCGATGCCGGGAATGGCCGAGCAGTACCAGGCCGTGCGCAATACGGCGCGCCCCTGCCCGATCATATTGCCCCAGCTGGCATAGTTCGGATCACCCAGACCCAGAAAGGCCAGCGCGCTTTCCAGCAGGATCGCCAGTGCCATGATCACAGACGCATAGACGATGATCGGCGGCAGCGCGTTCGGCAGGATTTCACGGAAAATGAGCGAAGTGTTCGAGACACCGAGATTGCGCGCTGCGTCTACAAACTCGCGGTTGCGCAGCGACATGAACTCCGCCCGGACCATCCGCGCGGGCGCAGTCCAGCTGACAATCCCGATGGCCAGCGTGATCCACTCGATCTTCGAGCCTAGAATGGCCACCAGTGTCAGCAGCAGAACAAAGTTCGGGATGGTCTGGAACGCCTCGGTGATGCGCATCAACAGGTCGTCGATCCAGCCGCCGAAGTAGCCCGCCAGCGCGCCGATTACGACACCGATCAGAATAGAGATCAGCGTGGCGGCAACACCCACCAGCAGCGAGATGCGTGCGCCATAGAACAATTGCGACAGGATGCTGCGGCCCAGCTGGTCTGTCCCCAGCGGGTTTGCGGCGTCCATGAAGGGTGCTGTCAGCGGCACACCTGCGCGGCGCAGCGGATCGCCCGGATCAACCAAGCCCGCCGTCAGCGCCATGAGTACGACAATGGCAAACAGCCCGAGGCCCAGCAATGCCGCGCGGTTGCGGCGGTAGCGCCGCCAAAACATGACATAGCGGGACGGCTCGGCGGGGCGCAGATCGGTGTCAAGAATGGTCATGCGAGTTCAATCCGGCTGTCGAGACGTGCGTAGAGCAGGTCTGTGAGGAAGTTCACGAGGATCACGATGATGGAGCACAGAAAGATGATGCCCATCAGGGTATTCATGTCGCGTTGGATGACGGACTGGTAGGCCAGCTGCCCCAGTCCGGGGAGGGTGAAGATGGTCTCGACCACAACAGAGCCGCCCAGCAGCGTGGAAAACTGCAACCCGAACAGGGTCACCGCAGGCAGCAGCGCGTTGCGCATGATGTGATGCACCATCAGCCGCGTCTCGCCTGCGCCTTTTGCACGGGCGGTGCGGACAAAATCCTGATCCGCGACTTGTAACACCGACGAGCGCATCAGCCTCAGGTAGAACGACAGGTAGATCAACGAAAGCGCCGCCGTGGGCATGACCAGATGGCGGGCGACGTCGACCACATGATCCCAGCCGGTGTAGAAACCTGCAATCGTCTTTATCCCGCCCACCGGCAACCAGCCGAGCTTGACCGAGAACAGCAGCATCATCATCAGCGACAGGAAAAAGCTGGGCGTGGCGTAAAAGATGAGCCCTAGCGTGGAAATCAGGTTGTCGGTCAGCGAATAGGCACGCCGCGCGGCAATGGCGCCCAGAACGATGCCCACCGAAAACGCCAGACTGAGAGAGGTTGCCATCAGCAACAGCGTGGTGCCCAGACGGTCCAGCAAGACCGTAGTGACCGGTTGCTCGTACACAAAAGATTGCCCCAGATCGAACGTCGCCAGTTTGGTCATATAGCGCCACAGCTGCACCCAGACCGGCTGGTCCAACCCGTACTCCGCCCGCAACCGCGCGATGAATTCGGCATCCGCACCGCCCATGTCACCGACCAGCGCATCAACCGTATCGCCGGGGGCCAGCTTGAGCAAAAGGAAGGTGCCTATCATAATCAGGATAATAACCGGTATCGCCTGCAACAGACGCCTCAAGGCATAGATCACCATGGGGGGGATTTTCAGTTTCATCGACGGCTGCCTTCGGGATGTTTTTTGAGGGGGAGTGGTCGGCTGGAAAGCGGTGGGCAGGCCATACCCGGCCTGCCCGTTCCGGCTCAGTCGTCAAGCCAGAGGTCGTACCAGCTGGAGGAGTTCCAGCGCGGTGTATTGTGGTGGTTCATCAGCTTCTTGGACGTCACCGAGATGAAGGGATGCTCAATCGCAAAGATGACAGGAACTTCGTCCATCGCCTTGCGCTGGATCGCGTGATACATCTCGGCACGTTTGGCGGGATCAAGCTCGGACGCTGCCTCGTCGATCATCGTGTCCATTTCGTCACTTTGCCAGCCGAACTGGTTCGTCCAAGGTGTGCCCGCAGGCTGACCGGAGCGCAGCCAGACCATTGTCGATACAGCAGGGTCGGACCGGAACTGATGCCAGCCGTTTGCCGTGTCAAAGTCGTGATCGCGGTAGACACCGTTCAGGAAGCCGGGCGCGTCATTGGCCAGAATTTCGACATCAATGCCGATTTCGCGCATGGCCTGGGCATAATACTCGCCCCAGAGCTGGGTATACTCGCCCCAAGGTGCCGGACGGTGGCGCAGCTTGAACCGGAAGCCGTCGTCTTTGACAGGGTAGCCGGCCTCGTCCAGCATCTTCTTCGCCAACTCGACATCATAGGCATAGGTTGTGACATCATCGGTGTAGTTCTCACCACCCGCTTCCGGCACAGGCCCACGGCCCGGAGCTGCAAAACCACGCATGATCGTGTCAATTGCGTAGTCGATATCCAGCCCGTGATACATCGCCTGCCGGACCTTCAGATCCGCCAGGATCGGGTTGCGGTGGTTGAACTCGACCGTGGAGTGCGCCACGTTGTTTTCATACCCCGTGGTGCCCACGTCAAAGCGGTCATCCTCGGAAAGCCGAACAACATCGGCCATCGACACCCCGATGAAACCCGATTCGTGAACTTCTCCCGCTTCCAGAGCGGCAGCGGCAGCGGATTTATCCTTGATGAAACGCCACACGATACGGTCAAGGTACGGGTACCCTTCGCGCCAGTAGTCCTCGTTCTTCTCGGCCATAACATATTGACCGCGCTCATATTCAACGAACTTGAACGGGCCAGTGCCCACAGGCGCGGTGTTGTATTCGTTGGCCAGAATATCCGTGCCTTCATAGAGGTGCTTGGGCATCGGGTGACCAAGGTCCGGCATCGCCGCCACGAACAGATCCAGCGGCATTGGCTTCGAATAGTTGAACACGGCGGTGTGCGGATCAGGGCAATCGACCGTCTCCAGATTTGCCTGAAGCGCGGACGAATAGTTCAGCAACTTTTTCCACATCTCGATTGCCGTGAAGGAAACATCGTCGCAGGTGAAGGGTTCGCCATCATGCCAGGACACATTCTCGCGCAGCTTCACGGTGACCGTCAGACCGTCATCAGATCCAGACCATTCCGTTGCAAGAACAGGAACATAGCCATCATAGCTTTTATCGATCAACGGCTCTACAATCTTGCCGCTGATGTTATAGACGCCCGTAGAGGCCCGCAGTGCAGGGTTCAGGATGCGCTGCTCGGAGATCATGTGGATAACCGCCGTGCCCCCCATCTTCACCTCTTGCGCCGACGCAGCCAAAGGCACGAGGGCGGTTGTTGCTGCCAGACATGCAATGCCTGCGCCAATCAGTTTTTGTCTCATAGTCAATTCCCCTGTCGCGATGAATTACGATCATTATCCGGTAGGTAAATTGTGTGCCCTCAAAAAAGGCACGTCAATTGTTTTTTCAATTTATTAGACTAAATCAGTATTTCATACTATACAGAAGCCGCTGTGTAGTTCAAAATTTCATCATGGCGCGAATTTTTGGAGAAACGCATGAGACCCACAGTTTGGATCACCGGTGCGAGCTCAGGGATCGGCGCCGCCTTGGTGAAAACATTTTCATCAGCGGGCTATAAGGTTGCGCTGACCGCACGCGGGGTGGATGCACTCGAGCAACTGGTTAGTGAGCTTCCCGAGAGCGCGGAGACACTTATCGTTGCGGGGGATGTCACGGACCGCGAAGGCATGGCGGCAGCAGCAGCCGAAGTCGCCGCATGGGGTAACGGTATTCATATCTTGTGCAACAACGCAGGGCTGAACATCCCGCGCCGCAGCTGGGCCGATCTGGACTGGGAAAGCTGGGATCATCTCCTGAGCGTCAACATCACTGGCGCGCTAAACGTGATTGCCGCCTGCCTGCCCATCATGCGCAGCCAGCAGAACGGCATCATGATCCACACCTCAAGCTGGGCAGGTCGGTTCCACTCTGCGGGCAGCGGCGCGGTCTATAGCGCATCCAAACATGCGTTGTCGGATATTTCCGCCAGCCTGAACGCAGAAGAGGGCAAGAACGGCATCCGCTCGACCGCCCTGTGCCCTGCCGAAGTCGCGACGCCCCTGTTGGCCAAGCGACCGGGCTTCGATCTCTCCACACTTGCCGCCATGATCCAGCCGGAGGATGTGGCGCAAACCGCACTCTATGTTGCAAACATGAACCCTGCGGTGGCCGTGCATGAAATTGTATTGGCCCCCGTCCGAAAGTAGGGTGTTGCGCCACTGACCTGCTGACACATCCAAACGACCGATCATCCATAAGGAGTAACTACCCCATGTCCCATCCCGTCAAAGGCGTTGACCATTGTTTTGTTCTCGTGGACGATCTGGATAAAGCTGCGGCGCAGTATCAGGCGCTGGGGTTTACCCTGTCGCCACGCGGTCTGCATTCCGAAGCAAAAGGCTCCGCAAACTACACGATCATGTTTCCGGACGACTATTTCGAGTTGCTGGGCATTTTGAAGGCGACGCCCCTCAACGAGGCGCGGCGCAAATCTCTGGCGGAAGCAGGGCAAGGTCTTCACGCGATCGCCTGCCGGATCGACAGCGCCGAAGAGGCGCAAAATGCCCTCACCGATCTGGGGATCGGCACGCACGGCCTTGGCAGCTTCGAGCGGCCTGTGCCCCTGCCCTCCGGCGGCGATGCTGTTGCGGCCTTCTCGACTGTGGTTTTCGACGCAGACCAAGTCCCGATGGGGTCGGTGTTCATGTGCCAGCACAAGACGCCGGAGACTGTCTGGTTGCCCGAATTGCTGTCGCATCCGAACACCACCTGCGGGCTCCGCGCGTTGCTGGCCGTGTCCGAGACATCCGAAGAGCACGCACGGCAATTTGCGCGGCTTTGGGCAGACGGACGGGTTGTCATGTCACCAGACGCCTTCACGGTCGAGACGGGCGAGAACTCCGCTCCGCTGGTCCTGCTGACCCAAGAGGCGCTCGAGGCCCGCTATCCCGGTATGGATTTGTCCGGCATCCCGACCGGTATCTTTTCAGGCCTTCAACTCAAAACCGCTGATTTGAACGCCGCAAAAAGCTGTCTGAAGGATGCAGGGATCGCCACGACTGAAACCGCCCTCGGCCTTGCCGTCGCACCGCAGGACACATCCGGCGTCATTCTGGAGTTTGTGCCCGTATGACGACAGGAAGACGTAAAACCGGCATCAAGCCGATCGAGACACTGACCTTCGATGAAATCGACCAGAAAATACTGGATCTTCTTCAGCATGATTCCGATACTTCTGTGAATGTCATCTCCGAGGCTGTCGGCCTGTCTGTCACCCCGTGCTGGCGGCGCATCAAGCGGATGGAAGAAGCGGGTCTGATCAAAAAACGTGTCGTTCTTGTGGATCAGGCGCGCGCCAATGTGCCCATGACCATTTTCATCGGGGTGACAACATCACGACACGAGATCAACTGGCTACAGAAGTTCTGTGACCTGATAGACGAAATCCCCGAGATCGTCGAAGCATACCGCCTGACAGGCACAGTTGATTACATCTTGAAAGTGATCGTGTCGGATATGGCGGCCTATGACCAGGTATACAAAAAGATGATCGAGAGACTTGATTTCAATCAGGTCAATTCGATGATCTCGATGGAAGAGCTGAAATTCACCACAGCCATCCCGACCAAGTATCTCTGACGGGCGGTGCGCGCAGTTAGGTTTTCATCCGACTTGGTTTGTCCCGTAAAACAATCGATCTGCGTCCCCAACTCCGCACCACACAGCCCCGAAGGGCCGTGGGTGCGAAGCCGGAAGCGCGCCCTGTAGGGCCTTCTTCAGTCTGCGCCGCGCACATCAAAAGGCGTGTCCGGGTCCGGCCGCAGGAACTTCTGGATGGCCCAGACCGCAACCGCGCCACCGACGCCGATCAGATCCGTGAATATCCCGCCTTCGATCATGAACAGCGCGAAGACACCGATGGCAATGCGGAGCCACCACACAGTGCGCCCCCCCATGAACCAGCCCTGAACCGCCGCAGACAGAAGGAAGACGCCGACAACAGCAGTCGCGCCTGCACGGATGACCTCGGGCCATGTGCCGTCCATCAACAACGCCGAGTTGTAGAAGAACATGAACGGCACAACAAAGGCCGCGATCCCGATCTTGAACGAGGCGACAGATGTCGCCATCGGGTTTGCCCCTGAAATGCCGGAGGCCGCGTAACTCGCCAATGCGACTGGCGGCGTGATCGAACTGACAACCGCAAAGTAGAACACGAAGAAATGCGCTGTCAGCGGCGGGATGCCAAGATTGGTCAGCCCCGGAGCCACGACACTTGCCGCGACGGCATAGGCCGCAGTTGTCGGCATCCCCATCCCCAGCAGGATCGCAATCATCATGGCAAAGAACAGCGCGGCAAGTTCGGACGCACCGGCAATGCCAAGCAGCAAAGACGAGAAGCGCGCACCAACCCCCGTGAGCGCGATGACACCCACGATAATACCCGCACAGGCGCAGACGACGATGATCTGGATTGCCATGGCACCGGCAAGCTCAAAGGCCTTGCCAACCGCGCGGAATCCCATCCTGTAAGGCGTGAGCCAAGACACCGCAGCGGCCGAAACCGTCGCAAGCGTACCCGCCCTGATCACCGAATAGCCCATGAACAGCGCAGCGATCAGGATGATGATCGGGAAGAACAGATAGACCTGACGGAGCAGCTTGCGCAGCTTCGGCAGCTCGTCCGCACGCATCCCGCGCATCCCTAGCTTTGCCGCCTCAAAATCCACCATGAAGTAGATGGACACAAAGTAGAGAATGGCAGGAATGATCGCCGCCAGCGCGATTTCGGTATAGGGAATGCCCGTCACTTCGGCCATGATGAACGCACCGGCACCCATGATCGGCGGCATGATCTGCCCGCCGGTAGAGGCTGCGGCCTCTACGGCCCCCGCTGTGGTTGGCTTATATCCGACCCGTTTCATCAAGGGGATCGTCAGTGATCCGGTGGCAACGACGTTACCCGCCGAGGTGCCATTGATCATCCCCATCAGACCACTCGCAAAGATCGAAACCTTGGCAGGACCGCCGCGCGACCGGCCGGCAGCCGCAAAAGCGAAGTTGATGAAGTAGTCGCCGACTTTGGACGCAGAAAGAAACGCCGCAAAAATGATGAACAGGATGATGTAGGTAGACGACACAGCAGTTGTCGGCCCGAGGATGCCTGCATCCGTGTAAACTTGGCTAAAGAACCGCTCCCACGAAATTACTGGAGAGTTGAGGAAGCCGGGCAAATGTTGCCCCGTGAAAACATACGCAAGGAAAACAACGGAAATGATGACCAGCGCCAGCCCCGCGACACGGCGCGTAAGCTCAAGGATCAGCGCGACACCGGACACGGCAGCCAGCGAGATGCCGATGGGGGCAAACGGGGTGCCTGTCGAGTTGCGCATCAAGGTGCCATAGATGGTGATCAAGTAGACAGCCACCGCAGCCGCACAAATGCCAAGCACGAAATCAGGTGCCGCGATCCCGTCACGCTGTTTGCGGTGAACCCAGCTCAACACAATTCCGCCAACGGTCGCGATGAGCAACGGCACACCGTACCACCAGATTTCACGGCTTCGGATGCCTTGATCCATGCCGTTCCACATCGTGCCGTTTGCGATCTCGACGGAGAATGAAAGTGCAGTGCCCAGCGACACAAGTCCCAGAGCGCCAAGCGCCAAGGACGGCCAGTTCAGCAGCGGTGTTTCACTTTGCTTGTCCTCGGCAAAAGGACGGGCTGAATAGAGCAGGAACCCGAGAAACAGCGCGCCCGCGACGTGAAGAATACGGAAGTTCCATGTTTCCATCGGAAAGCTTGGCAAGAAAGGAAGCTCGACACCGGTCCAGCGCTCGATCGACAAACCGTTGAGCGCTGCCATGTGGAAAGCAGCATAGAGGCCGGAGACCCATGCAATTGTTGTCAGACGCCAACCTGTGAAATCACGCCTGTTGCTCTCCATCGGC
>TARA_R110002020_G_scaffold231_1_pt1 | contig 48751 bp, 39 predicted proteins | sample TARA_R110002020 | Tara Oceans TARA_R110002020 (sample SAMEA4396489) | marine metagenome | biome: Westerlies Biome; feature: [MES] marine water layer (ENVO:01000295) within the mesopelagic zone...; material: water (ENVO:00002006), including particulate matter (ENVO:01000060) such... | reverse complement strand
GATTTTTTAGACCTTGATGATTTGCTTACTGATGAGCATAAATTGATTAGATCTTCCATCCGGGATTTTGTCAAAAAGGAGATCTCTCCTTACATAGAAGACTGGGCTCAGAAGGCTCACTTCCCTAGCGAAATCGTCAAGAAATTCGGTGACGTGGGAGCTTTTGGACCGCAAATTCCTGAGCAATATGGAGGTGGTGGCTTGGACTATATTGCCTATGGCTTAATCATGCAGGAAATCGAACGGGGTGACTCAGGTATGCGCTCGACGGCCTCTGTGCAGGGTTCGTTGGTAATGTATCCTATTTATAAATTCGGTTCGGAAGAACAGCGAAACAAATACTTGCCAAAACTAGCTTCAGGAGAAATGCTCGGCTGCTTCGGGCTCACAGAACCAGACCATGGTTCAAATCCATCTGGCATGGTGACCAACTTCAAAGATATGGGCGATCATTACTTGCTGAATGGCGCCAAAATGTGGATTTCAAATTCTCCAGAAGCTGATATTGCTGTGGTCTGGGCAAAAAATGAAGAAGGCCGAATTCATGGTTTGATCGTGGAGCGGGGAATGGAAGGGTTCACTACTCCTGAAACTCATAGTAAGTGGTCGCTTCGTGCTTCCTGTACTGGAGAATTGGTATTCGATAATGTAAAAGTTCCTAAAGAAAATCTCCTTCCTGGCAAATCAGGTTTAGGCGCTCCACTGATGTGCTTGGATTCTGCAAGATTTGGAATCGCTTGGGGAGCGATCGGCGCTGCGATGGACTGTTATGAGTCTGCGAGAAAGTACGCCGCTGAGCGTATCCAATTCGGTAAACCAATTGCGGGTTTTCAACTGGTGCAGAAGAAGCTCTCTGAAATGCTTACCGAAATCACAAAAGCTCAACTCTTAGCCTGGAAAGTCGGAAAGATGATGAATGAAGGAAAAGCCAAAACTGTCCATATCTCCATGGCAAAGCGTAACAATGTGGAAATGGCGCTAAATATCGCTCGCGAAGCCCGACAAATCCATGGTGGAATGGGTATTACAGGAGAATATCCGATTATGCGCCATATGATGAACTTGGAATCGGTGATCACATACGAAGGAACACATGATATTCACTTGCTGATATTGGGTCAGGAGATTACTGGGATACCGGCATTTGTGTAGGGGGTTTTACCGCGGAGGTCACGGAGGGAAACGCGGAGGGCGCAGAGTAGAGATTTAATTTTAAAATAAGAGTTCTTGAAAAGAAAAATCTATGAAAAATATACCTAACTGGTTGCGTATAGCGACACGTTAGTGGTAATTTTAGACAGGCCGTATGAAACTGAATACTCTTTTAATTTTAATCTACTTTTCCTCTTGCACCGCAAGACCTACTGACAACGAAAAAAAAGTTTCTGTTGCTGACACTAAAGCAAGTAAAACTACTATTACCGACACTACAATTGCCAATACAGAAATTATAGAAACATTTGCGGACAGTTTGAACATCGGTGAAAAAGGAAAAAACAAAATTCAACTAATAAAGCACAGAGTTTTTGACGAAAATTATGTAATCCTGAAATTTTACACAAAAGCACCTCAACATAATCGTTGGTATATTCAAAACACATACATAGTTAAGAGTAATGCACTTATGGACTTAGAGCCAAACATTGCAGACTTCAACAATGACAACTTTAATGACATTACATTTATTTCAGCACAAGCGGCAAGAAGTGCAAATGAAGTTAGACGACTTTTTATTTATGACGACTACAAAAGAGAATTGACATCAATCGTAAACGCAGAAGACTATCCAAATATGCTTTACAATAAAGAACTAAACTGTATTGACGCATTTTTAATTCACGGAGGTAGTTCAACGATTTATGCAAGAATTAAAGGTGACAGTTTAAAACAGTTTGCCAGTGTTCATAATGACAGTCATCGTACAGTTTATGAAATTGATAAATTTGGAGAAGAAAAGCTTCTTAGAAAGGACAAAATAAATCCTGAAGACGTTTACATTCGCTACATCAATTACAAACCATTGAAAGAATATAAAGATTTAAAAAACAGCCACTAAAAGCTCGTTTGCCGCAATGGGGGCTGATATTTTTAATTCAAATGCAGTGCTTCTATCAACATTGTTGCTTGGTTGACAGTGAAGTTCTCCGCCCCCCAATGCGCCATGCGCCAAAACATTAATCAAGCCTCATTAAAAAAATGCCCTCCCCCAAAATCAAACAAACTCTCCGAATCCTATTTATTCTTGCAAGCATTGGTTCCCTGTATTTCGTTCCCTGGCCATTGCTGAAAGCATGGATAAGACCTCTACCGGACTCTGTTCAGGAACAGTTGGAAGAGGGTGTTGAGCAGGGTTTCGATGGAATGATTGTTTACGTGGATCAAGGCGGGAAGTCCCCGGAGTTTTATGCCGCTGGCTGGCATGATCGGGAAAAGAAAATAGCTGCATTTCCACAAGCATTATTTAAGATAGCCAGTATCACCAAGCTTTATGTTGCAGTTTCTGTTGCCAAACTGGCCAAGGATGGGCGCTTATCCTTGGATAAAACGGTAGCAGAATACTTTCCGGAACTGGCAGGAAGGATTGAGAATTCGGATAGAATCACGCTGAGAATGATGGTTCAGCATAGATCTGGCATTCCCAACTTTGTAGATCATCCTGACTACTGGACTAATCCTCCCAAGAATAAGGAAGAGACTTTGGCTTACGGATTGGATTTACCCGCTGACTTTGAACCCGGTGAAAGCTATGGCTATTCGAATACGAATTACATGTTGATCTCTGATCTCATTGATAAAACAGTCGGCTATCCTCATCAGCAATTTATCCGAGAGGAGATTTTGACTCCGCTTGGACTGAAGAACACCTACACTTCGCTTAGTGAGGTGGATATGGATGAAGTAATGAGTGGGAATTATGTGGGAGTTGACCAAGACTTCAAGACGGAAGACACGGGTTTGATGCTCGCTACCGCGGAAGATGTGGGCATTTTCCTTCGGGCATTAAACGATGGCTCCGTTTTCAAAGAAGGCGAACAGGAGATCTATTCAGAGATTTATGTCTATGAACATACTGGTTTGCTTCCTGGATATCAGAGTATAGCCAAATACCACAAAGACATTGATACCGTCATTATCCAGTTTAACAATACCACCAACTTTGATGGCTATGACTGGAGCTTGGCAGAAATCATCTATAACCGTGTTGTGAAAATAGTGAGGAAGGACAGAGAAGAATAGATTGTCAACCTGTAAGGAAAAAAAACGTAAATTAGAACTTAAACCTAAGTGTTATGAAATCTCTAAACCTCCTAATATCTGATTCTGAATTCGACCAATTAGGTCTTGATAAAAACACGTTGTCTTTTTCTGAACTTATCGAAATCGTCGGAAAAAAGATTACAAAGCAGACATTAGAAAAAAGCGTGCAGTTAGCTAACAAATATGGGCTTTCCAATATGACACTGGAGGAAATTGATGAAGAAATAAACGCTCACAGGAATGCAAAAAGTAATTCTTGATACGAACGTAATCGTCTCTGCCTTAATCCAAAAAAAATACCCTTATTTAATTCTTGAGCATTGCATTGAAGGAAATGCTATAATTTGTCTATCAAGTCAAATACTTCAAGAATATACTGAAGTCCTTAGTCGTCCCAAATTCGCAAGATTTTATGATTTTAAAACAAACGTCGATTTTCTAATTGCAAGATTGAGCGAAATATCAGAAATCTCTGATCCAAACGACACATTGAAAATCATCAAGGATGAGCCTGACAACCGACTTTTAGAGTTGGCACAGATATCAAAAGCAGATTATTTGATAACGGGTAACACAAATGATTTTACAATGAAAAGCTTTAAAGACACTAGAATAGTTACGCCAAAAGAATACTGGGAAAATCATAAATAGGTTATCAATCATGGCGAAAAAAGCCTCACAAACTCATTTTGTGAGGCTTTTTAAATGGTATTTGTATTCCTACTGTTTAATCATCTTTCCTACAAACACTCCGCTATTCTGACTTTCAACCATGATCACATAAGTTCCTGCTGAAAGCCTAGTTATCGCTAGGGTGACAGATCTCGAACTCTGACGGATCACCTCCACACTGGAACTCACTTCCTTGCCGCTATTATCATAAATTCGCATAGAATTCTCGGCAAATTTCAAATCTCCTAAGGCTTGGATTTCAACTTGGGATGAAGCAGGATTAGGATAGATTTTCAATTCCTCAGACACTAGGATCCCTGGATTGAAAATGCCTGAAATAGTCATAGTCACTGACGAAAGGCGAGTCGCACAGCCAGCCTCATTAGTCAACTCCACAGTGAATTCACCCATTTGATTCACTGTGAGTTTCTGCTTCGTATCTCCCTCCAGTTTTTCTCCATTTCTAAACCACTGATAGGTAAAATTACCTTCTGGAGCTTTCAGAATATTTCCGTCCACTATGATCTCTCCACTAGGTTTAGCAGCTGATTCCACAACAAATTTCTCCGTTTCAACAAGGCAACCACCTGCTAATCGAACAATCGCATGGTAACTTCCACCCTCTTCTATTTCAAGGGTTTTATTAGTAGCTCCAGAAATTTCCGTTCCATTTCTTCTCCATCTAACCACCTCAAATTCGGCTTCTGAGGCTAATGTCAACATCTGTTTGTCTCCAGCGCAAATAGCAGCAGGACCGCTAATTGAAACTGCTGCACTGGCGCTTTCTTTCACAATGAAATCTGCTGTTTCAACAAGACATCCACCTGCAGTTCTAACAATTGCCTGATACGTTCCTGCAGTTTCGATTTCCAAAGTTTTTCCTGTTGCTCCAGAAATTTCCGTTCCATTTCTTCTCCACTTCACCACCTCAAATGCAGCTTCTGACTTGAGTGTAAGCGTTTGCTTAGTACCAACACAAATAGACTCAGAACCTGTGATGGTCACTGGAGTGGAACTAGCTTCTTTTACAATGAAATTCGGAGTTTCAACTAAACATCCTCCACCATTCTTTACTATAGCCTGATACGTTCCTGCAGTTTCGATTTCCAAAGTTTTTCCTGTGGCTCCAGTAATCTCCGTTCCGTTTCTTCTCCATTTCACCACCTCAAATGCAGCTTCAGACTTTAACGTTAGCGTTTGCTTAGTTCCCCCACAAATAGATTCTGAACCTGTAATGATCACTGGAGTGGCATTGGCTTCTTTTACATTGAATTCATCCGTCTCAAAAAGACAAGCTCCAGCGTATCTGATAACAGCCTTGTAAGTTCCAGTTCCTTCTATCTCCAAGGTTTTTCCTGTAGCACCTGAAATCTCTGTTCCATTCTTTCTCCATCTTACTACTTCAAATGGAGCTTCCGAATTCAAAGTCAGAGTTTGCTTTGTGCCACCACAAATGGATTCAGAACCTGTGATCTTCACAGGGCTGGAAGTAAAGCTTTTTACAATTACTAGGGCATTTTTTTCAGTGACATTGCCAGAAAAATCTACTGCCCGAAGTTCTACAACAATCTCTTTTCCTACATCCTCACAGGTGACTTTGGTTTTGCTGATAGTCACCTCTTTTACAGCACAATTATCAGATATTGATTGAATAAAATCCTCTGGATTCAATTCGAGTTGACCAATTGTTAAATCAAGTTCAACTTCCAGATTGTTTGTTTGCACCACAGGCGCTGATTTATCCTGAACAACCACTTCAATTTTATCCTCCCAAGTATTCCCCTTATCATCTTTGGTTATTACCGTTACTTCTTGAGCTCCTAGATTTTCACAGGAAAAATCTGACTTACTCAGGGTTACGGTGTAAATCGAACTTATGGGCCAATTCGTGAAAACCTGCTCTGGTTTTAAGGTAGCCTTCCCTTCAGCATTAAGCACCAACTCGACCCTATCCTTCACAGCAGGCTTAGTATCAGTTTTTCTCAATGGAATTTTCAGGCTTACTTCATCATTGTAAATCCGACGTTCTACCTTCTGCAGATTGTAGTTTTGATCTAATACTGGAAAAATATATACGGGTGTAAAATTGACTATAGCAAACTCCTGATCTCCCTCCACCTTTTTCTCCAAATTCACTTCTAAATGCCCATAGTGTTTCCCTCCATCAACCAAAACGGGATTAGCGCCCGAGGTATTCCATACCTCAACAGAACTCTGGTCTGCGGACCATTTTCGATAAGGATTGTAATCGAGCGTATTAAATGGATTACCCAACCAATCTCTCTTTTCCCCCCGAAGACCATCACCAGCCACACCTACATCGTAATACATAATGCCTTTGCCGTCATTATCTTCATCTACAAAGCTTCGTTCAAACAATTCATCATGTCCTGAAAAAACGCTACTACACCATATTTTTCCAGCATGGGATTTAAGACACGCATTGGCGTTCCAACCTGGCCAATAGAAAGCTCATGATTCAACGGCACACCATGCTCGCCTGATGAAAAAGCAATGTGGTGATACTGTACAAAGATTAACTGACAATTTTCACTGGCATCTTTCAGATTTTCCTCCAGCCAGATATACTGATCAGATCCTGGACCAAAGCTGCTCAAATCCTTTCCTCCACGCGCCTTATAGGTTGCTTCGGTATAGTTTTCTTGAGTATCTGTGCCTGGAGTGGTAAATTCCTTTCCTTTCAACTTAGTAGTCCCGTCAAAATCTGAGGCAAGCTGATCAGGTGTACCATTGCTCGAATCAACAGTAAGAATAGTGACTGGACCATAATCTGACCGATAATAACTTTGTCCGTGTTTTTGAAGTGGATCTGAAACGGGAGTTTTAAAATAGGCCTGATAACGTCTTCTAGAAACAAAAGGAGCGAATTCCCCGCCTTCACCATCTCCATAACCGCCATTCAAGGCACCAAAATTTTCCCAATTCCCAAATGATGGAATAACGGGATACTCAGTAAATCCCTGATCAAATTCACCTGCATTGTGACGAAAAAACTCATCCCAACCTGGCTGATACCCTCCACCTTGAACTAAATCCCCAGGCATAACCATAAAGTCAATATCTCGGGAATTAATAATCTTCAAATTTTCGGCATACCCCTTTTGTTCAGAGAGGACATAGTTCGGTATCTCAAATCCTTGAATAGTTGAGGTCCCGAATTTTTGTTTCCAGAGTTGAGGTATCGTAAATGGTCGAAATAAAGGCTGGCCTGGAAGCCATTCCCTATAAGTCACTCTTCCTTTGGGCTCCGTTTCAGAATCTGCCAAAGCAACAAACCTAATTTTCTCCCATTTGTCTTTATCCTTTGGGGTTTTGAAAGAAGATTCAAAAGGAAAACCTCCCAATAAAACCCGGTAGGAAACTTTAACTCCAGGAGGCAAAGTGACTTGGGCTTGGTATTTAAATGCTTGGTCAGATTGTAGCCAGCTCCCCTTCTCCAAACCTGGAATACTTTGATTTTTTTCTGCTTCTGTATAAAAAACCTCCGGTAAAGCTTGTCCTACGACATCTTGGGAGAAAAGAATTACTCCTTCCTGACTCTTGATTGTGATTGAGCTAGTAGAAAGTGTACTTCCTATCCAGGTCAGCTGAATTTTTCCTTGATCATAAACTTGTAAATAGGGAAGTACACGGTATGGATTTACAGCTGTTGGCTTTAGCGAAGTAAAGACCAAACTAACCAAAAATCCTACAAGAAATAGTACCTGTTTTTTCATAGTTAAATTCAGAAAAATAGCATTTTCATTTTTCTCAAACTCTTTGAAAAATGCTTACTAAGCTACAAATAATCAAGTGAATAGATGAGCATATTTATAGCGTACTTTTACTAAGAAAAATTACTCCACTCTACTCTTTAACAAGAACAACTGAACAGGATTCAATGGATCATTGCTGAAAATGTAAATATTTCGTTGATCTATTCCTTGTCTTCCTTTCGGATCAAATACCACTTTTAATAGGATTGATTCTCCCGGGTCTAACGACGTTTTAGGCAATTCAAGTCTGAGGCATTCACAATTACCCTGAACCTTTTTAATTTCTAAAACTTGTCTTCCTCTGTTATTCAAAACCACATTCTCAACTTGTATTTCACTTGCTTTAATGGTTCTAAGATCTTTTTCTTTTGGATCAATGACTAGCTGAGGAACTAGATTCAAGTCATCTTTCGCGAAGGGCGCATAATATTCAAAAACATCTGCCAACACATCCAATTGTATGAAAGTGGTGCTATCCTTCCAATTCAAAGAAACTTGATCCTCAAAGTAGCCAAGATCAGCTTTCATTGCACCATCATAATATACCTGCAAAAGACCTCGATCATTTGGCATTATAGAATCTGTCAGCTGACTCACTTGGATGTATTCTGGACTCAAAAACTCCAAGCTATCCCTGTAGAAAGGAGTTTCCCCAAAATTATAAACCTCAACCTGCTTCAGTTTAGGCTCATTAGTAAAAACCTCCCCCACATTCACTTTGGCAAGTCTAAAACCCAAATCTCCCTTTCTAGTGGGGTAAGCCAGAGTTGGATCACTAGCCCTCGGAATAGCATTTCCTTCAATATATAGCGTATCCTGTACCCCTTGAAGATTGCCTTTTACTACGATCATTCTAGAAAAAAATCCAGCTCCGGAGGAAGGGTCAAAAGAAACCTGTAACCTACCAGTTTCTCCTACCTGCAACGTATCCTTAGTATATTCTACGGTTGTGCAACCACAATCTGTCACCACGGTCTCGATATAAAAAAGAGAATCCTGCGTATGGGTAAACTCAAACTCTGCCACCTGCGGACCTTGCTCTTCCAAGATTGTACCCAAATCCACCTTATTGACAGCCCAGATCAATTTGGGAGTTATAGTTTCTTGAGCCTGTGTGAGTTGGGAGAAAAAAGAGAATACTAGTAAAATATAAAGGGTCTTTTCTATTCTAATCATACTCGCAATTAACGCATAATTTCAAACGTATTCAGGACTGTTTTACTTAATTTGCACCAAAATCAGACCAATGGCAAGAGTATTAACAGGCATTCAAAGCAGCGGCAGACCACACTTAGGAAATATCCTAGGCGCGATCGTCCCTGCAATTGAATTGATCAAACAGAACAAGGAAGAATCTTACATTTTTATTGCAGACTTGCACTCACTTACCACTTCAAAGGATGGCGAAGTTCGCAAGCAAAACACACTCGCTGTGGCTGCTGCTTGGCTGGCTTTCGGATTGGACATTGAACACACTACTTTTTATAGACAGTCCAGAAGACCCGAGGTAGCGGAACTGACTTGGTACCTGAACTGCTTCACTCCTTTTCCTATGCTGGCAAATGCACATAGTTTTAAGGATAAAGCAGAGAAACTTTCAGATGTAAATGCAGGACTATTCACCTACCCGGTTTTGATGGCAGCTGATATTTTACTGTATTCAGCGGATTTGGTTCCAGTAGGAAAAGACCAGATGCAGCACCTGGAAATGACACGTGATATTGCTTCTACGTTCAATAGAATCGTAGGCGAGGATATCCTGACAATTCCAGAAGCTAGAATCGACGAAGTGGTAAAAACCATTCCAGGCACAGACGGCCAGAAGATGAGTAAGTCCTACAATAACTTCATTGATATTTTCCTTCCGGAAAAGGCATTGAAGAAAAATGTAAACAGCATCGTAACAGATAGCAAGGAACTGGAAGATCCAAAAGATCCTGATACTGATAATGTCTTTAAGTTATATAGTTTGATCGCTTCAAAAGAGCAAACTCAGCAGATGCGAGCAAATTACGAAGGTGGTAATTACGGCTATGGGCATGCAAAGAAGGAGTTTATGCAACTGATCCTGGATAAGTACAGGAAAGAGCGTGAGCTTTTTGACTTCTATATGAATCACCCAGAAGAAATCGAACGAAAACTAGCCGCAGGCGAAGAAAAAGCTAAAGCTGTCGGAGCAGAATTGTTGGATAAAGTGAGAGTTAAGTTGGGGTTCAAATAAATCAAAATCCTTTGAGGTGTAACTACTACTGAAGCACGAAGTAGAAATCTCGTCTAAGGTTTAAATCCCATTTTTTACGAGCTATTCTGTATTTGTCATTATGAAAATTTATCAGAGGATTTGGAATCCAAAAATTAAATTGGCTCCGTCAGGTTTTAACGGAGCCAATTTTTTTAAAGTACAGATCGTGCCTTTGGCACTCATCATATCCAGTTTTGCTTTTATCCCTGAATTTCACTGCGCTGTATTCAGGGCTTATACACTTAGTGCCGTTGGCACAACTTTTCAAAAGCATTCAAAATCTCCTTGCCAAAGGCAAGGTCAGTAGTAGCCCAGAATGGAATTCTGGGTTTTAAAGGAAGTGAGGACTTAGAGAGTGCCAACGGCACGATCAGTATTCCTCTAGATTAAAAAACATACCACAATACAAACCTTAACGGAATTCTTTGGGCTCTTTGCGATTTGGCAGATTAAATGAAAGAAACCTCCGAGGTCCATGAGACCTCAAAGGTTAATGGAATCACACAAATTCCCTAAATATCACCGAAGCATTATGTCCGCCGAAGCCAAAGGTGTTACTCAAGGCAACAGAAACTTTTTTCTTGATAGCAGCCTTGGTAACAATCTGAATTCCCTGAGGAATGGCAGGATCCAGCGTTTCCGTATTGATCGTTGGAGGTACCACTCCTTCATTGATAGCTTTAACACAGAAGACCGCTTCTATCGCTCCAGCTGCTCCAAGCAAATGACCAGTCATAGATTTGGTAGCCGAGATATGCAAGTTTTTATAGTTTCCATCAAGCAGTGTAGAAATTGCTTTGATTTCACTCAAATCACCCGTAGGCGTTGAAGTCGCATGCGCATTCAGGTAATCGACATCCTGCATTGTCAATCCTGCCTCTTCCAAAGCAAACTTCATGCATTGCAGAGCGCCAGCACCTTCTGGATGTGTAGCCGTCAAATGATAAGCATCAGCGGTCATTGCCGCTCCGACTACCTCTCCATAGATTTTTGCACCACGCTCTTTAGCATGCTCGTACTCTTCCAGAATCAAAGCCGCAGCTCCCTCTCCCATCACAAAACCATCGCGATCCATGTCAAAAGGTCTTGAAGCAGTTATTGGATTATCATTTCGAGTAGAAAGTGCTTTCAAGGCATTGAAACCTCCCATTGAGGCTTCTGTGATTGGCGCATCTGAACCTCCAGTGATGATCACTTTGGCTTTTCCCCATTTGATATAGTTGAAAGCATCCATGATCGCACTATTCGAGGAAGCGCAAGCCGTCACCGCTGTATAATTGATCCCCATCAAGCCAAACTTCATTGAGATCACTCCCGAAGCCATATTCACTAGGAATTTTGGATGGAAAAAGGGATTGAATCGAGGTGAGCGATCATTTACTATAAATTCGTTCATCTCCTTTTCGAGTGTGTTCATACCACCTTGACTCGATCCCCAGATTACTCCTGCATCAAAGGGGGAGTTCAAGTTAGATACATCCAATCCGGAATCCTCCATTGCCTCCGAAACGGCATATAAGGCATATTGAGTGTAAAGATCCGAACGCTTGATATCACTACGATCTAATCTGACCGTAGGGTCAAAGTCTTTCAATTCACTGGCAAATCGAGTTTTGAATTTTGCGGAATCGAAATAGGTGATTTGACTTGCTCCGCTTTTTCCTTCTTTGGCATTCTGCCAATTGGACTTTACATCGTTTCCTAGCGCAGACAACGCTCCCAAACCTGTGATTACTACTCTTTTTGATTTCATCTTTTACTATATCTGAAAAAACTCCTGTTTGAATGAAAAAACCCGGCTATTGACCAGGTTCTTTACTTTACTCCTATTTTTTATCTAGACTCTTGTTTCTAAAATCTAACATCTTAATACTTATGTCTTGATACTAGTCTATCTGCTTCTCCAAAGATCCTTCAACTGTCTCCCGTTAATCAGCATCACAAAGCGCGCTGGGTTTGGGATCAAAACAATTCGGACATCTTGCTTATCAAATTGCTCAGACTCAATCGGCACACCCTGCTGACCTGAAACTTCATAACTAATAATGCCATTTGCATCAGGAAGAAGCGGCTTGTAAGCATTTGCTATGTAAGCTGTAGGCAAAAGAATATCTGTATCAGACTTCAGCTTATCCTGAATTTTCTCAATTTCAGTTTCAAGTCTGTCCTCATAGTTTTCGTTGAAATCATCTTCCAAGTCATGAAGTGCTTCTTCAAGATCGTCATAACTCTCGTCGCTATAATCCATAGCGGCTAATTGATTTCTTTTTTCGACTATTTCGGTAAGCTCTTTATCCAGCGTATCCCAATTCATTCCGTTCTGTTTTTTTGATTTGAAGTGCAAAGATGGGAAATCCCTTTTTTTATGAAGAACTATTTCAAAGAAATTAACTTACCAAAAGGATTTTTCCATTTCTGCCTGGTTTATTGTAAGCCTCAATAGCAGCCTTCACTTCTGCAAGAGGGAATGACGCTTCTACCTCTACTTTGGAGTCTTCATCCATCAGAAAAACCTGGGTTTCCTCATAAAGTTTAGCTCTATCTTCATTGCTGATCCGCTGTAAAATACTGCTCAGCCAGAATCCTTCTATAGTAATCTCTTTGAATATCATCAATCCAGTATTTAGGGGCGTAGCCTCTCCACTCAGCAAACCAAAGGCGTACATCTTCCCAAATTGCTTGAGACAAGTCAGAGCTTTGGCAGCTAATTCTCCTCCTACTGCATCAAATACCGCAGAAACACCTTCACCAGTAACCTCACTGACCACCTTTTTCAAATCTTCTTTCTCGGTATTGACCACCAAATCAGCCCCCAGATCAGACAGATACTTTTTCTGCTCATCGTGACGTACGGTGCACGCTACATTAATCCCTTTACTTTTAGCTACCTGAATTGCGAATTTCCCAAAAGCTGAAGCTCCTGCGGTAAGTAGCAGCCATTCTCCTGCTTTCAAATCAGATTTATTCACCATCGCTACTGCAGTCACGGGATTGACAAATGCCTGACAGGCTATCTCAAAAGACATCCCTTCTGGCATTGGAATCACCTGCTTGGCTGGCAGGGTAATGTACTCCCTCCAAGTGCCAGTATTAGTACCTTGCGCAGTGAACATTACTCGGGTTCCAACCGGGAATTTCCCTTCAGCATCAGATTTACTTACAATTCCAGCTGCTTCAAAACCTGCACTACTCGGCAAATTCGGTTGAATCCCATATCTCCCCTGAATAAACATCAGATCTGAAGGATTGATATTTCTGGCTTTTACTTGGATCTGAACCTCATGTGGCTGTGGCTCTGGAGCAGGAGATTCCTTTACCTGCAAAACCTCCTCAGGCAGCCCCACTTTTTCAAAAATTACTTCTATCATAGTTCTCTAAAATTTCAGATTTGCAATTAATACTCTTATAAACTAAGAATAATGGCCATTCGTTCAGGGTTCCTCTTTATCTTTTGATAACTTGAAAAGAGAAAACAAACCTACTTATGGATCTATCCACTCTATTCTCCCTGCAAGAAAAAGTTGCACTCATAACCGGAGCGAGCAAAGGAATCGGTTTTAGTATAGCTGAAATTTTTGCTGCTGCTGGAGCCAAAGTCGTTCTATGTAGTCGTAAACAGGAAGCTGTGGATAAAATGGCTGCGAAACTTCGGGCTAAAGGATACGAAGCTATAGGTATAGCCTGTAATGTCGGGCACATGGATGAACTTCCTATTTTGATAGGGAAAACAATTGAAGCGTACGGACAGCTAGATATTTTAGTGAATAACGCTGCTTCAAATCCAGTTTTCGGCCCAGTTCATGAAACGAGCACAGAGGCATTTGACAAAATAATGAATGTGAACCTCAAAGCACCTTTCGAACTCTCAAAGCTTTGCTGGCCGCACCTTAGAAAATCTTCCAATGCCTCAGTAATCAACATCAGCTCTATAGGTGGAATTACCCCTGAGCATGGATTAGGAATTTATAGTGTGAGTAAAGCTGCGTTGATTTCCATGACCAAGGTTTTAGCTAAAGAATGGGGAGATGCCAAAATCCGGGTTAATGTTATTTGCCCTGGTTTGATCGAAACTAAATTCTCCGAACCTCTTTGGTCAAATGACAAAATCATGAGCATGGTGATGAAGAAGCTCGCGATCAAACGTGTAGGATCTGCTGAAGAAATTGGCGCTATGGCCTTGTTCCTTGCTTCACCTGCAGCTTCATACACTACTGGATCAGTATTTACAGCAGATGGAGGATTCACTATTTAATTTACTGGAAATCTAAGTTTTATGAATATTTCTAAAATTGGAATTATAGGTGCAGGAAATCTAGGAACCCGAATTGCGCTCCAAGCTGCTATTTCTGGTTTTGAAGTGAGCGTCTATGATATAGATGAAAAAAGTCTGCAAAGATCACCCAGTTCGATGATAAAGCTTCTTTCTCAATTGAGAAAATCAGCGCGTATTTCTATAGAAGAAGATGCTATCGTACTTGCTAAAATTCACTTTACTTCCAAGCTTGACGATGCTCTTCAAAATGCAGATATCATCAGTGAAAGTGTAACAGAAGACCCCGAAATCAAGACCACAGTATGGAGGCAAATAGGTAACACTGCTCCTTCACACACTATCTTCACCACCAACACCTCCTATCTCCTCCCTTCACAATTTGCAGAAATTTCAGGTAGACCGGAAAAATTTTGCGCATTTCACTTTCATGACGTGTTCCACTCCAGAGTAGTGGACATCATGCCTCATCCGGGAACTTCTCCTGATGTTGTAGAATTTTTAGGAGATCTTAGTAGAAAACTCAATCAAATCCCCATTCTAGTAAAAAAAGAACATTCAGGCTATATCTTCAATACCTTGCTGATAGCTTGGATCGATGCAGCAGGAAGATTATTGACTGGAGAAATTGCAGAAATAGAAGCAATAGATAAATCCTGGATGATAAATTTCAATATGCCTGCTGGACCATTCGGGATTTTGGATAATGTAGGCTTAGATACAGCTTGGCACATTACCAATTCACGTAGAAACCCCTCTTCACGTGCATTCGCAGCACTTCTAAAAACTTATGTGGATCAAGGAAAGTTAGGAACTAAAGCCGGAGAAGGGTTCTATTCTTACCCAAACCCTAGCTACCAGCATCAGGATTTTTTGAAATAAATTAAACAATTTTGCTCCAAATTAGATCTAGATTAAGTATCGCCTCGTAATTCCCATTTCACCTAATCACCCCGATGAAGTCCCTTATTTTCAAACTTGCTTTTGGCTTGCTATTTCTGCTTGCCAGAAGTGGTTACTCCCAGCTCATCACGAGTAAGCAAGTAGCGTTTCCAATTTCAATTCATGCCCAAGCTGAGTTTGTTCAGGTGGATTCTGCTGACTATGATTTGGCAGAATTCTTAGCGATTGAGAATTCATTGGAATTCCAATTCTTAAAAAACCCGATTACGGATCTTGGATTTACAGATGGCACCTACTGGGTGCGATTTTCCTTAGAAAACAAGCAAGACAAGCCTCAGACTTATTTCCTCGAAACGGCGAGACCCATCACAGATGTAGTGCATCTATATCAGTTAACTCAAGGCAAGCTGGTTTCTGACCAATTAAGTGGTGATAAAGTAAAATTTGAAGACCGGCCTTTCCAACATAGGAAAATGATCTTTCCTATTACCCTTGAAGCAAATTCCCATTCAAATTTCTACATCAAATACCAAAGTGATGGTGAAGTAATCAGCTTACCTCTCCTACTCAATGATACGTCTTCCCTTGTAAATTCCTCTTTTTTCACTCAGTTGATTTTTGGGTTTTTCTATGGGATTCTATTCCTAGCTGGATTTACATATCTCTTCTTTTATTTTGGAATAAGGGAAAGTAGTTTTCTTTATTATGTTGCTTACGTAGTCACTATTGCATTATTACACCTGAATTTGGATGGATACTTTTTTCAATACATCACCTTGGAGCCAGGCTGGTTTGCAAATCGTTCACTTCTGATTTTTGCTACTCTGAGTTCAATGGCACTTGGAGGGTATAGTTATTCGTACCTTAAAATAAAAGAGCTTTCTACTCTTCTCAATAGAGCGTTTTACTTTCTGATTGTGGTTCATGCAATTCTCTTTGCATTCATCTTACTGTATTCGGCAGGTCAGCCTCTCTACTATCCAGCTATCAATATTTTGGGTGTCTTGATGCTTGTTTTGATCATCATTGCCATTTTCACAAGGTATCTAAGCAATACCTACGTCGATTTCTTTTTTACGGTAGGTATAGCCTGCTTGGTCATTGGTTTTGTGATATTCATTTTGAATAATTTCTCGGTGATACCCAATTCATTTTTCACAGCAAATGCTTCCAAAATAGGAACTGGAGCGGAAATTATCTTTCTATCTCTTTCCATGGCAAATAGAATTCGTCTGCTCAAAACTGAAAAGGAAGAAATGCAAGAACTTGCTTTGATCCGTTCCGAGGAATCCAACGATATGAAATCCTATTTCCTATCAAATATGAGTCATGAACTCAGAACTCCATTGAATGCGATTTTAGGACTTTCTAAGTCAATAATTAGTAATACCGAGGACCCTACAATTAAAAACAACCTGGAAGTCATTCAATATTCATCCATGTCTTTACTTGGATCGATCAATGATATTCTGGACTATTCAAAAATAGAAAAAGGAGAACTGAAACTTGCCCATGTGGATTTTGATCTTCAGAAAATCATACAGGAATTAAAGGTGGTGACCAATCAAAAATCCCGCGAAAAAGGCCTGAAATTCATTTATGAGGAAAGTAATTCAATCAATGATAAGCTGATAGGTGATCCCATTCGCTTGAAGCAGATCATTTCAAATGTCCTTGACAACGCCACGAAATTCACTCACAATGGCGAAGTCAAAATGAAGGTGAATACGGAAGAAAGCCAGCGAAACAGAATAACACTTTTCTTGGAAATTGAAGATACTGGCGTTGGCATTGCACCTGAAAAGCTCAACCGAATTTTTGAGTCCTTTAATCAGGAGCAGATAAATGACAAACGCAAATATGGGGGTTTTGGAATTGGACTCTGTATTGTGAAGGCATTGGTGGAACTGCATCATGGAAACATAGAAGTATCTAGTGTGAAAAATCAAGGCACTCAGGTACGAATTAATATTCCCCTAGAAAAATCTGAATCTGCCAATCAAGCACTAATGACTCCTGCTCAATCGGAAAAGCTTATGTCTGGTAAGCATTTTCTAGTTGTGGAAGACAACAGAGTCAATCAGCTCGTGATCAAGTCAATCCTCAGAAAGTGGAAAGGTGTGAGTTTTGACTTTGCAAACCATGGGCTAGAGGCACTGGAAGCCATGAAAAAGCAAGCTTATGATGTAATACTCATGGACTTACAAATGCCAGAAATGGATGGTTATGAGACTACAATTCAGATTCGATCAGGGAATTCGGGAATGAATTCAAGTAGCATTCCAATTATTGCAGTTACTGCAGATACAACCGAAAAGACCAAAGCTAGAGTTTTTGCCATCGGAATGGACGATTACATTACCAAGCCAATCGACCAGGAATTACTTTATTCTAGTGTGGAAAAAGCACTTTATCTAGAAAAAATCACGCTTGATATTTAGTCGCAAATCAGAAAGTGTGAGTCAGCACAAAAACACCTAATCCTTATTTATTGCTAGATTCTGGCTTATAATCCATTGGCAGCAAATCACCAACTCGTTCCCAGGCGATATATCCTTCGACCAAAATCCCAAAAGGATCAGCATAGCTACCATTTGCATATATTTCTAGTTCCTCCATTTCGAGATGAATTATAGAAACCTGATTTCCCAACTTTTCAGAATTCGCTCGACCTTTAAACTCAATGCTTTCCAATTCCTTAGTATAAGTGACATGCAAGTAATCCTTAAAACTTAGGAGAACTTTTCCTTCCGTATTCCTCACTATAATTTCCTGTGCAGAAATGGGATTTCTGTCCAATTGATTGACAAATTTACCAGGATTTGTTGGATCAGGAACTCGGTACAGTTTCCTAAGAATAAAGCCTTCTTGCTCCACGCTCCCATCAAAGATAGACCTCATAAGGTGCTGCAAACTTCCTCTATAGGCCTTTTCACGTTGTTTTTCGACTTTTCTCTGCTTTCCTCGAGATAATGTTGTATCAGGTACAAAAAGCGGATACCCAGCATAGAAAACATAGCTATCCTTACTTTGAAACCTAAACTCTTCAAGCAAATAGTCAAGACGGTAGCCTAGAGCAGGATTTTCAATTTTCAGAATATCTGCTGCAGTCACCTTTAGCACTCCTGCTTCGCTTTGATCATCCAGTCTTAACACCGTTTCATTGAGAAACTTGCATTGGATTCCATTTTTTGAAGTTCCAAGAAAATAAGCTTTAAAACTCTCCAAATTCCTGTACCATGCTGGGTCACGGTTTACGTTCACCTCTACCTCGTCCAACTCCTCCTCACTTGGGCTAAGTAAAAACCTGTATCCTTGAGGCTTCAAATCATCAGTTGATAAACTGAATACCAAACCATTATAGCCTAGCATACGAATAATCACTTCATAGTTTCCTTCAGGTATAGATAGAGAGAATTTCCCATTGTCATCAGCAGAAACACCAAAGGTCGTATTCGTGATAAAAACTGTAGCGTAAGGAATACCCTCTCCTGTATCGTAATCTGCTACGGTACCCTGAAAGACATGCTGCGCAAAAGCGATATTTACTACCAAAGACAAAAAAAAGCCTAAAACAATCTTAAATAAAATTGAATTAGGCTTGCTCATATGTTTTCAATCAGGAATTGATTACTCTTTACTTTTTCTTGGCGAATCGACCTCCCTTTTTCTTTGGTTCAGGCTGGTTTTCTATGATATGAATCGTCTCTTCGTAGGTAAGTGTTTCGGCTTCTTTATCCTTAGGGATTTTATAATTGTTCTTTCCCATCTTGATGTAAGGTCCCCATCGACCATTCAATACTTGGATTTCAGGGTTTTCATCAAAGGATTTGATATGCTTTTTGGCATCAGCTTCTCTCTTGTCCTTTATCAACTGAATTCCTTCTTCCTCTGTGATGCTCAGCGGATCCATTTCTTTTGGAAGGGAAACAAAATTGCCATCATGACGCACATATGGACCAAATCTCCCAATAGCAGCCACCATCTTTTTATCCTCAAACATTCCAATGTCTCGAGGTAATTTGAACAATTCCAATGCATCTTCCATCGTGATATTTTCGATGAATTGGCCTTTTTTCAAACTAGCAAATTGCTTTTCCTCATCTTCAGAATCTCCAATCTGAACCAATGGTCCAAATTTCCCAAGTCTAGCAATCATAGGCTTGCCACTCACTGGATGATTTCCTAGTTCACGACTAGTATTGAGATCTTGTCTTGCAATCTGCTCCGTATCTTCTACATTCTTATGGAAATTACCATAAAAAGAATCCAGCATGTCCTGCCAAACCTGCCCACCGGCAGCGATATCATCAAACTCCTTTTCTACTCTTGCAGTGAAGCTGAAATCAATCACATTGGGAAAATGCTCTACGAGAAAGTCATTTACCACCATCGCAATATTCGTAGGGAAAAGCTTTTGTTTCTCTGCTCCCGTATTCTCAGTTTTGGTTGAGTCTTTGAAATCTCCTTTGGCGATGATCATTTCTACATAATCTCTAGGCGTACCATCTCTGGATTCCTTGATCACATATTCGCGACGTTGAATTGTAGAAATAGTAGGTGCATAAGTAGACGGTCGGCCGATTCCTAGTTCTTCCAGCTTCTTCACCAAGGATGCTTCTGTATACCTTGGAGAGGCTCTAGAGAACGTCTCACGCCCTTTCATTTCTTGAAGTGCAAGACTTTGACCTACAGTCAAAGGAGGCAGTAATGCCTTACCTGCATTCGTTTCTTCCTCTTCCGGCTCATCGTCAGTATCTTCCAAATACACTTTCAAGAAACCATCAAATTTGATAATTTCACCAGTTGCCACCAGATTTTGAGGTTGATTGGAAATATCAACCGTGATGATCGTCTTTTCAAGTTCAGCGTCAGCCATCTGAGAAGCAATTGCCCGCTTCCAAATCAGCTCATATAAACGCTGTTCGTTTCGCTCACCAGTGAAGTTAGCAACACCAAAGTCCGTTGGTCGTATGGCTTCGTGAGCTTCCTGAGCACCTTCAGACTTGGTAGTGAATTTTCTTGATTTATGGTATTTATCGCCGTATGAATCATGAATGGCATTTTTGGCAGAAGCCATCGCATCATCCGATAGATTCACACTATCTGTTCTCATATAAGTTATCTTACCAGCTTCGTACAGTTTCTGCGCCACAGACATCGTCTGAGCTACTGAGAAGTACAGCTTTCTACTTGCCTCCTGCTGAAGTGTAGAGGTAGTAAATGGTGCGGCTGGAGACTTTTTCCCTGGCTTTTTCTCAAGGTTAGCCACAGAGAAAGTAGCGTCAAGGCATTTCTTTAAGAACTCCTCAGCTTCAGCTTTTGTATCAAATTTCTTTGGGAGTTCCGCTTGGAAGGTTCTTCCTTCTACTTCGAAAATAGCTGTAATTCTAAAGCTTGATTTTGCTTTATGCTGCTCAATTTCCCGCTCACGATCTACGATCAAACGAACGGCCACTGACTGAACACGTCCCGCAGAAAGGCCAGTTTTTATTTTCTTCCAAAGAATTGGGGAAAGCTCAAAACCTACCAAACGATCCAAAATTCGTCTAGCCTGCTGTGCATTTACCAAATCAATGTCTATTCCTCTCGGATTCTCGATTGCCTTTGTAATTGCATTTTTGGTGATTTCTCTGAAAACGATCCGCTTAGTATTCTCATCCTTCAACTTCAATACTTCTTTCAAATGCCAAGAAATCGCCTCTCCTTCACGGTCATCATCACTCGCTAGGAACACGGTCTCAGCATCCTTTACTAAAGCCTTCAAGTTTTTGATCACTTCCTTTTTGTCGGCGGTGACTTCATACGTAGGACTAAATCTATTTTTAATATCGATCGCTTTATCGCCTTTTGGCAGATCCCGCACGTGACCGTAGCTGGATGCTACCTTATAGTCTTTGCCCAAGTAACCTTCGATGGTTTTGGCTTTGGCAGGTGACTCGACGATAACAAGGTTTTTTGACATAGAAAAGCAGTTTTTCTGGGTTTTCAAGCCCGATAAGAAAAGCTAAAAATAGATGGCATTGTTGTCTCGTCCAAATAATTAAAATTGTGGAACCCTGATTTGGAGGGATTTTTGATTAAAGTATCAGATACTTTTAAGGGTATAAACCACTTATCATGAAGCAATTGTTTTTACTCAGACACGGAGAAGCAGGTTTTTCTCAAGATTCAGATTTTCAACGACAGCTAACCATAAAAGGAAGAGAAAACCTTATTAGAATGGGAAAAAGCCTGTTAGGAAAGCTGAATTCGGTGGATTTGATGTATTGCTCACCTGCAAAACGAACCATGGAAACTGCTGATCTGATACAGAAGAATATCACAGTCAAGGATAGTATCTACACAAAAGATATCTATCAAGGAGACTTAAATGATATGATTTCTATTTTAGAAAAAACTTCACCGAGCGTAGAATCTTGCCTATTTGTAGGGCACAATCCTACGATAAGCTTACTGCTTTCTCATATTTCAAGCGAAAATTACCTAGGAATGCAGCCTGGAATGATGGCTATCATTGAGTTGGAAATAGAGGATTGGAAAATGATCGGTTTTGGAACTGGGATTCTAAAGGAGATTATCCAGTAAAGCGAAATAAGAAGAGAACATCTCAAACCAATTTTAAACCATATTTCTAATTTTTTACATTTTTTATCCTAATCAGAGATCTATTTACACCCAACCCACGTTATATTCGCATATTGTTTCTTAAAAATAGGACGTTTATAATTCAAACATTTTAATTTTACAATTCCTATAATTTGAGAAACCCTTAAAATTCGTGTTTTTAGCACCGAAGTCTAGCCCAAAATATTCAGAAGAATCCATTGCCATGGAACCAAGTTTGATTTCAATCAAATGGCTAAATCATTGAGTACCCTTTAAAGTATATAACTACCCAAATTTCGATTACCCCGATTAAAGCTCTTGCTTTTAACGCTGCATTGCGTTAGTAACTAAGCCACTTTATTCACCACTACATCTAAATCGATGTAGCTCAAAAGAACTTAAGGAGGTCAAACAGCCTCCTTATAGTTTACAAAAAGCATTAATTGCTTAATGCGAAAAAGCCCTGAATCTTACGATTCAGGGCTTTTTCATTTGGACTTTAAAGATTAAAAATCTGTTGATTTTCCGTCAAGGTCAAGCTTTTTGATCCAGATATTTCTATAGTAGACATCATGTCCTTCTGCTTGTAACTTTAATCCGCCTGGTCTATCTGTAATTCCTTTGCCGCCATCATTTCCTCCATCAAGACCAGAGTTTGGTCCTCCCCAAACTTGCTGGATTTCTTTATCCTCATGGATTTTGACTCCGTTTAGATAGACAGTTGCTCTTGGCTTAGCCACTAATTTACCATCTTCAAACCGTGCAGCTTTAAACTCAATATCATAGGCATTCCACTTTCCAATACCATAATATTCCTCAGAGGTTGGAATATGTTCATTGATCAATGCACCTAAACCATGATCTCCGTAGTCACCGTCCAAAATCTGAACCTCATACCGGTTTTGTAAATAGACCCCACTATTACCACCTTTATCTTTGATAAAAAACTCCACGTGAGCACGAAAATCTTCAAATTTATCTTTAGTAACAATATCTGCAGCTCCATATAACCCCCCAGCCGAAGCAGGATCATTGCTACTAATTGCCTTTCCTCCATCTACTGGATCAGCCACTTCAGCCCATTTGATAGGCATTTCCGCTCCAAACCTAGGTCCTTCCCAATATTCCCAGTTCTTTACAAGCGATTTCTTGGATCCATCTAAATATAATTTCGCTCCTTTCTCTGGCTTTGCTCCTACGCCAGTTTGAGCTTGTACTAATGTGAAGACACAGGCAAGTGAAAGAGTCAATGCAAGTCTTTGAAAAACTTTATTATTCATAGATTTTAGGTTTATTTATTTTATCAAAAATAACTATAAGTCAATGTGCAATTGTTCAATTTGGTTAATTTTAAACAAAATCAAACTTTTTATTATCTGAAATTGAGCTTAATCTGTACTTAGGAAAAGGAAGAGTAATTGCATCCTTTCTTTGGGTTAGCAGGTAAAGCACGGATATAAGACCTTAAAATTTAAATATTACACCTATGAAATGGGAAGGAAGAAGACGTAGCTCAAATGTAGAAGATAGACGTGGTCAACGAGTTGGAGGTTCCGGAGGAGGATTTAGCCCCATGCTGATTGGCCCATTACTTAGGTTGCTATTTTCCAAAACTGGACTGATAATCGTTGGAATAATCATTGCCATTTCAGTAGTCACTGGTACCAATCCCCTTACTTTTCTAGGGAATTTCATGGGTGGCGGTGGTAGTCAGGGATTCACCACGGAGACCAACTATACTCCTTCTGCCGAGGAAGATCGTTTGGCAGCGTTTAGCGAGGTTATTCTTGCAGACACAGAAGATGTCTGGAATCAGCTTTTAGATAATTACAGAGAGCCCACTTTGGTGCTTTTCAGCGGACAAGTTTCCTCTGCATGTGGCATGGCATCAAGTGCAACAGGCCCATTCTATTGCCCTGGAGATGAAAAACTGTACATAGACTTAAGCTTTTTCAAAGAAATGGAAGTAAAACTGAATGCACCTGGGGACTTTGCCCAGGCTTATGTCATCGCGCATGAAGTTGGCCATCATATTCAAAAAATCTCCGGAATCACTGCTGAAATGGATAAAATCCGTGGTCAGGTAAGTGAGAAAGAGTACAATCAGTTCTCTGTAAAATTGGAATTACAAGCTGATTTCTTAGCTGGCGTATGGGCAAATCACAGCCAAAAGTCCGCTGGATGGATGGAAAAAGGTGATTTGGCCGAAGCGCTCAATGCAGCAAATGCTATAGGAGATGATCGCCTTCAAAAACAAGCAACTGGACGGGTGACCCCGGATTCTTTCACACACGGAACCTCAGCTCAGCGAATGAAATGGTTTAAAAAAGGTTTTGAGACTGGAGATATCAATCAAGGAGATACGTTCAACACGAATAGCCTGTAGACTAACTCAATTGGATTCAAGAACCGAAATCTGGGCTGGGTGGATCTGATGAATAAATTGTCGAAGAATGTAGTACGTCTCAGGAACTTGGGCTACAAGATCGAGTTTAGACGGAATATCATCGTATAGCACATCGTTTTCCAAAAAGGCAAACTTACTTAGCATGCCACTTTCAAACATGCAGTACGCGGATTCATTTGGATTCCGACCGTCAAGTTTGATCAGGATTTCCTTTTGACTTTCCTTGATCTTTTCCATAAACTCTGACACGCGGGTATTATACACTTTTGGTTTTTCTGTGAAATTGCAAGCGCCCTCACAACTAAATTCGTCTTCCGGTTCGCAATTCACTTTTCTCAAGCCAGAAAGTTTCGGACATAGCCCATAGGTTTTAATGCCAGTTTTGAGAAAAGTATTTGCCTCCTCCATAGAAAAAAAGGATTCAATCGGCTTGAAAAACTTGGTAATCTTGGACACCTGAAATCTCCCATACCCAGAATTATCCTCATAATGGAAAAGCCCAAACATACGCTTAGGCAGTTTCAAAGCTGAATTATATTTTGGCCATAATCTTTTGATTTCCAACGACTCAAATAGAAGTGCCATAAATTCACTTCCAGTCAATTCCCATTTCAAATCAAATACTTCAGTCTTCAGTTTTTGCTTCAGGTTTGGAAGTAATTGCCCTGAAAAGTGACTTTTAAAACGCTCCCGGATATTAATTGCCTTGCCTACGTAAATTACTTTACCCCGCTCATCCAGCATGTAGTAGACTCCGCAAGCATTGGGGATTTCCTTGAATTTGGAATGAGGAAAGTTTGGAGGTAAAAAAGCTTCTCCAGTGTTTTTCTTCAGCGATTGATTGATGATCTGATAGTCAGATTTGATCATTCTGTCAAACAAAATCGCTGTCGCCTTAGCATCACCCATAGCACGGTGCCTAGCTTCTATCTCTATTTTTTGACTTTCACATAAGCGACCCAAGCTGTAAGAACCCAGCCCAGGATAGACTTTTCTACTTAATCGAACAGTACAAAGTTTAGGGGTTTTCAGCTCCTTCCCTACTTTCAAAAATGCCTCACGAATAAAGCCGTAGTCAAAACTAACATTATGTGCTACAAATACACGATCATTGAGCAATTCCCATAATTCCTCCTGTATAGCTTCAAAAGTCGGCTTATGTCGGACCATGAAGTTATCGATTCCAGTCAATCCAGTAATGTAGGTAGGTATCGCTTGCTCAGGATTAAGCAGTGTTTGATATTCTCTTATGATAGATTCGCCATCGTGAATCAATACGGCAATCTCTGTAATACCACCATATTTCGGCGCTCCGCCCGTGGTCTCAATATCTACTATGGCAAATTCCATTGGCTAAAAGTATGAAATAGATATTTCTATTATGAGTTAGATGTCACAGAATGACAAGAATTGAATCAGTTTTCTGTTTGAATGACCAGATTGAACCTGAAATTCTGCTCCAAAAAAACAGCAGAAACCCTCATTCCTCTCTTTTATTTTACCATTTATCCTATAAATGCAACTTTGTTACAAATATGCTAGTTAATAAAATCAACTCGATCTATGTTTGCATTGTGAATTTGAAAACAGGAATACTAGTAACACTTACGCTACTGCTTGGCTATAAAACTCAAGCTCAAAATTGCAACCTTTCAATTCGGGGGAAAATTATCCATTTGGAAAACAACGAACCTATTGAAGCTGCCTACGTGTGGGTGCTCGAAGCTAAGGAAGGCGCAATCACTGATCAGAATGGGAATTTTACGGTGAAGAACCTTTGCAGTGGAACTTACACTCTGACTATTCAATATCTTGGGCATAAGGAAATTAAAGATACTATAAATCTAGAATCAAGCACATTCAGCAAGACCTATAGAATGGAGGAGGAAGCGCTCGGTCTTCAAAGTATAGAAGTACATGGGCATCGGGATGCTGTACAAACTACCACTGCGGTTTCGGCGCTGTATGGAGAAGATCTTCTAGAATCCCGAGGTGAGAATCTCGGTGAAAGCCTGAAAAGAATCTCTGGCGTATCTACATTTTCTACTGGAAATAGCATTTCCAAACCCGTGATCCACGGCATGCATAGTAATCGGATTATGATTATGAATAATGGAATCCGATTGGAAGGACAGCAATGGGGAGCAGAACATGCGCCTGAAATTGACCCTTTTCTAGCCGATGAAATCACCGTGGTAAAAGGCGCTGAAACAGTGCGGTACGGTCCCGAAGCGATGGGAGGAGTCATACTGGTAAACCCTGCTCCTCTTCCTACAAAAAAAATAAGCAAGACTAGCCTTACTCTCGTGGGTGGTTTAAATGGACGAATGGGCAACGCAAACCTAGTTCATGTAGGAGGCTCGGAAAAAATCAAAGGCCTAGGCTATAGAATTCAAGGCTCCGCCAAAAGATCCGGTAACGTGAAGTCTCCAGATTATTTCCAAGTAAATACTGGGGTAAGCGAATTAAACCTAAGCAGTTCGGTAGGTTATAGCAGTTCCAAACTTGGCGTAGAAGCCTACTATAGCCTTTTCCACACTGAATTGGGAATTCTGAGCGATTCTCACACAGGAAATCTTTCTGATCTTGAAAATATTATTGAAAATGGTCGTCCTTTCGCCGATGGTGAATTCTCGTATGAGATAGTCAACCCAAAGCAACGAGTCACTCATCAATTGGCAAAACTGAAGTCGCATTATCATATTTCCGAAAGCTGGAAATTGAACTTCCAGTATGGATTTCAACTCAACCACCGCCAGGAATTTGATAAGAGAAGAGGAAACCTCAATGAAAAAGCAAGTCTTGACCTGGAGCTCTATACCAATACAATCGATCTATACGTCAACCATACACACAAAAATGAATTGAGCGGTACCTGGGGAATCAACTTCATTCAACAGGCAAATAGTAATGTACCGGGCACAGGAGTCACTCCCTTGATCCCAAACTATGACATGCTGAATACTGGTCTTTATGCAATGGAGAAATACTCCAAAGGACCACTTGAGATGGAAGCTGGAGTGAGATATGACTTTAGCAATGTAACTACAGCCAGATACATAGATGAAGAGCTCAGAGCAGCTGATTTGGACTACCAAAATTTCTCAGCCTTCCTCGGCGGACTTTACCATATCAGTCCAGATCTTACTTTCAATTCTAACATAGGCTCGGCATGGAGACCTCCGAATGTAAATGAATTATTCAGTGAGGGCCTACATCATGGCGCTGCAGCTGTAGAGATTGGCAATCCGGATTTGAAATCAGAGAAATCATTCAAATGGATCAATGAACTACAGTATGATGGACAAAAAACACATTTAGAGTTCACCGCATACCTCAATCCTATCAATGATTACATTTACTTAAATCCTACGGGTGAAATCTATGTGAGCCTAAGAGGAACGTATAATATTTATGAATATTTACAGGCAAATGCCTTGTTCTATGGATTTGACTTTGCAGGTAGCTACGAATTCACAGATAAACTCAGTGCTTATTTGAAAGGCTCAATCGTTCAAGCGAAAAATACTGTAGAAGACAACTATTTTCCTTTTATCCCTCCAAATAGAATGGATTGGGGAATCTCTTATGACTTTGCAAAGGATGTGGATGCAAGAACCAATAAGCTAACGCTTAGTAATGTATTGGTTGCTCAGCAAAAAAGGGAACCTGATTTTGATATCGCCCCTGCTCCGCCAGCTTATGCCCTTTTTAATGTAGCATATTCTAAGCAATTGAACATCGGTACAAACAAACTGAACCTAGGATTACAAGTTCAAAATATCCTCAATACCAACTACAAAGATTACATGAACCGCTTCCGATATTTCACTTATGATATGGGAAGAAATTTCCTTTTAAAAATCAATTACGAATTCTAACCAACTATTTATGAACACAAAACACAAAGTTTACCTCATCGCGCTTGCATTTGCATCTTGTACTTTCTCTAGCTGTACCAGTGAAGATCCAGTGCCAGAAAATGACGGAGAATTGATCACAGATGTCACACTTACTTTTCAGGAAATTGATGCAAGTGGCAATTCAGTAGGCGCTCCTTTTGACTTCACTGCTTCAGATGCTGAAGGAATCGAGATCGGTTCTACTCCTACGGTAGAAACTGTAATGCTGGCCAAAGGAAAAACCTACCAGATGACGATTGATGTTTACAATGCTGTGGCAGGAGAAGATATCACGGAAGAGATTGAAGCCGAAGGTGACGAGCATCAGTTCTATTTCCTTGGTTCGGCTTTCACAAGCTCGCCATTCCTCTCCTATGCATACGATGATAATGGAGAGGAATTGATCGGACTCAAAGGAATTGTAACCGTGCAGCAAAGTCCTGGTTTCAACAATGCCAATATGCAGATTTTGCTTCGTCATGCACTTGACAAAAACTATCCTGGAGCGGATAATCCAAATTTCACAAATTATGCTCAAGCTGGTGGAGAATCTGATTTGGACATCACATTCCCGGTAGTAGTTGAGTAATTTTCAACATCATTTAAAACAAAAAAGCAGCCTTAGAGCTGCTTTTTTGTTTTACTGTCAATCAGAAATTCTAAAAATTGGGTGAGCAACTAGTCAATTTTGAAGCATCAAATTCCAAAGCATCATTGAGATTGGATCCAATATTTCCTGCTACCAATATCACTTTATAATCAGGCCCTTCACTTGCCAAGTGCACTTTGACATGTCCATCAAAATTCTTCATATCGTCAAAGCTTAGCTTATCCCCATTCATCAATGCGCCTAGAACGGTAGTACTTTTGAGGTTGTCCCCATTTACTTGATTTAGCATAAATGCCATCGGAGCGTCTGGTTCGGAGTAGTTACCATAATGTAAATGTGCGGGAAAAGAAGTTGAGGCATTGCTCGAAGGTCCGGATAGCTGAAGAGTCAATTCCAAGTTTCTATCAGTTAACTCTCTAATGGTAAGTGTTCCAGTGTAGTCGTAGTCATTTGCTTTGAAAAGCGGATATTCAAGTTGCTGACCTGTATAAACCTCTGGATCAGATTCCTTGCAAGACCATGCTGCTAGTAATACAATCAGAAATAGAAGTGATTTTCTCATAAGATTGACTTTCAATGCTCAACGCAAAATTAAAGAACTCTGTTCTCTATTCTCCCAAATATATCTTTTTGCCTAAAAATCTGTGGGGTAGATTACCAATATTCGTTAAAATTTAATTGGCTCTCCAAAAGAATGGAGTAAACAATATCAATAACGTAAATAGCTCCAATCTTCCAAGAAGCATAATTATAGAAAGGAAGATTTTGGCTGCTGGCGAGAAGAATGCAAAGTTATCAACAGGACCAACCTTACCTATTCCCGGACCAACGTTTGCCAAAGAAGTAGCTACAGATCCTAAAGAGGTAGCGAGGTCATATCCCATCAGAGAAAGAGCTAAAGCTCCCAAAACAAAAGTCAGTAAATAAATCAGAAGGAAGTTCATTATGTGCGTGATGATCCTCCCAGTTACTCGATCCCCATTTATAATCAAAGGTACAATTGCTCTAGGGTGGACTAGGCGCTTGAATTCCAACCAAGAATTTTTAATAAAGGTTAGGTGACGTACAAACTTGATCCCACCTGCAGTAGATCCCGCGCAACCTCCCAAAAACAACAGCATAAAGCAGATAAATGTCACTCCTTGGCTGTATTGAGTATAATCATCAGTGACAAAACCGGTAGTAGTCACAATAGATACTACTTGAAATAATGACTTTCTGAAAGCCAATTCATGACTCACGCCTCCATTTGCAAAAATTGGATAATACAAAACAATCGCAATAGCCAGCAAAGCAAGACCGTACGTTTTGAATTCATCACTCTTTAAGACTCTTTTGAACTTCCCTATTAATCCAAAATAGATCACCGTAAAGTTAGTCCCCGCCAAAAACATAAAGAATATGGCTACATACTGAATGAAAGCAGAATCATAATATGCCATACTGGCATTTTTGGTAGAGAATCCACCAGTCGCCATTGTAGTTAGTGCATGATTGATTGCATCAAAAAAGGTCATTCCCCCTACCCAATACAGCAAAGTCGCCACGACTGTAAGTCCCACATAAACGTACCAAAGTCGCTTGGCTGTTTCGGAGATTCTAGGATGCACTTTATCTGAAGTCGGACCTGGAGATTCAGCCACGAAAAGCTCAATCCCGCCAATTCCCAGCAATGGAAATATTGCCACGGTAAGAACAATGATACCTAAACCACCGATCCACTGCGTCATACTTCTCCAAAAAAGCAAGCCTTTTGGCATTGCTTCTATATCAGTTAAAATAGATGCTCCGGTAGTGGTAAGGCCAGACATAGTCTCAAAAAGAGCATCTGCAAAACCATTAATCTGATGACTGAGAATGTAGGGTAGCATCCCAAAACCTGCCATAAAGATCCAGCTGAGCGCTACTATCAAATATCCTTCACGCTTTCGAATATTTTGATCTTGCTTGGAAAATGAAAAGAAAAGCGTCACACCGATAATCATGGTAATAACCACTGAGCTCAATATAGGCCAAGGATCTTCGTCAAAATGAATTGAAAAAATTACACCAGGAAGCATCAATAGGGCAATAAGCACCAAGAGTGCTCCCATGATTTTCCCGATTTCTTTGAAATGAATCATACCTTAATGAAACAATTTTTCGAGTGCACTCTTCGCCTCAGGCAAAGCCAATACAATCGCTTTATCATTCAAATCCAACTGAAAATCTCCGTCCGGAATAAATACTTTTTCTCCACGGATCACACCGGCCACAATTGCAGAATCTGGAAAATGTAGTTCCCGCAATGACTTTTTTATCAATCTGTTATTCTTGCACACAGAATACTGAATAAACTCAGCATCCACTCCATATATACCAGAAACAGCCTCTACTGTGCCTTTTTTCAAGAATCTTGAAATCTCATTCGCCGCCACAAGCTTCTTGTTGATAAGCGAATCTACTCCTATACTGTGCGAGATATGAATGTATTCACGCGTATCTACGTGTGCGATAGTCTTATAGACCCCATGATTTTTGGCGGTCAAACTCGCAATAATATTAGTTTCCGAAGATTCAGTCAACGCAAGAAATGCATCCATCTGCTCCAAACCTTCTTCTATAAGTAGTTCCACGTTTTTGTAATCTCCATTGATTACTAGTGAGCTTTTGAGATTCTCAGCAAGCCACTTACAACGCTCCTTATCTTTGTTGATCAGCGTCACTCTGAAATGATCTTCTAGCTTCAACGCAGTAGTCAGAGCCATATCATCACCACCAATAATCATTACATTTTTGATCGTGTGTTTTTCCTGACCAAGAACTTCCATGATGGTCTGCGTATTTTTCTTATTTGAAATGAAAAATACGTGGTCATTATTTCGGATGATCGTACTTCCTCGCGGAATGATCGTTTTCTGGTCGCGAAGAATAGCGATGATTCTGATGTCCTCAAAGATCGGATTGGACTTGGTATCCATGATCCGTTGATTCACCAAAGGATTGCTTTGATCCAAAGTGATACCCACGATATTTAGCTTGCCACCTTCAAAATCAAAAACCTCCGTAAAGCTGGAGTTCTCAATCATATTGAAAATATGCTTGCTACAAAGCATGGTGGGCGAGATCAAATTATCAATCCCAAGATTTTGGAAATACGATAGGTTTTCAGAATCCATGTAGGAGTGATTTCTCACTCTGGCCATCACACGCTTTGCCCCCAATTGCTTAGCTAAAACAGCTGTAACAATATTGGTTTTTTCGGAGGTAGTAACCGCCAATACCATACTTGCACGATTAACATTGGCACGTTTGAGAACCTCAAATGCAGTAGCATCGCCTTGTACTGTTAATACATCAAGTTTGGAAGAGACGTAATCGAGGACTTCTCTGTCAGTATCGATCAGCGTGATGTCCTTATTATCGAAACTTAATTGCTCAGCGAGGTGGTAACCCATATCTCCAGCACCGGCAATCACAATATTCATCCCCATAGAGGTAATTCAGGTGATTTTTGAATTGGCAAAAATAATAGCTTTCTAAATGGTAATCAGCTAATAAGCTATTTCTTTTATGCCTTACAGGCCAAAGTAACAAAGGTAACTTTGAAAAATTCAATTTTAGGAAGGTTTTTTCAGCTTTAAAACCAGCTCCCTCTCCTATTCATCCAATAGCTTGGTAGTCTCAGAATCCGGCATTTCTTGGATATCCTTCAGTTTCCGTTGGATCACCCGAGTTCTTGCTCCTACCAATTTATCCAGTTCAGAATTTGCTTCTGAAAGCTTCTTTTGTGTCTTTTCTATCAGCTCACCAAACTTCCCAAATTCAGTCTTCACAGCTCCCAAAATCTGCCATACTTCTGAGCTTCTCTTTTGAATTGCAAGTGTTCTAAAGCCCATTTGAAGGCTATTCAGGATAGCTGAAAGCGTGGTTGGACCTGTTACCAGCACTTTATAGTCTTGCTGAATCTGCTGGGAAAGTCCAGGTTCGCGAAGGATCTCAGCATAAAGGCTTTCTACAGGTAGAAAAAGTATGGCAAAATCCGTGGTATGGGGGGCATTTATGTATTTATTTTGGATATCCTGAGCTGCTTTTTTCACCGCTTTGAACAACTCATTTCTGTTCATTTCGATCTCAGGCTTTGACGCAAGTTCATAGGCATCCACTAATCTTAAATAAGATTCCTGAGGAAACTTAGAGTCAATCGGCAATAATACAGGCTCATGTTGACCAGGCATTTTCACAGCAAATTCCACTCGCTCTCGATTTCCCTTTCCTACTTCGGCATTTAGCACATACTGATCAGGAGAAAGCAGATTTTCCAAAATTGCCTGAAGTTGGTATTCTCCAAGTACTCCTCGACTTTTCACATTTGTCAGAACTCGCTTAAGATCTCCAACTCCCGTTGCTAGATTCTGCATTTCGCCCAAACCTTTTTGCACTGCCTGAAGCTGGTTACTAACCATTTCAAACGATTGGCCAAGGCGCGTTTCTAGCGTTTTTTGAAGCTTTTCATCGACTGTCTCACGGATTTTTTCCAACCTCAATTCAGTAGTCTTCATAAGATCTTCCTGTCTACGATTGAGCTCCGAAAACTTCTCACGCTGCAGCGTATTGAAATCCTGTACATTCTGTCGAAATACCTCCCCAAAGGTTTTCAACGCTTCATTTTGATCTTTTGAGTTGGCTCTAATGCTATTGAAAACCAGTTGGAATTGATTCGTCAGATTTTCATTGGCTTCCTTGCGGGATTGAGACAAAGCTGATTCCAGCTCCTTACTCATTCGGGCCAATTCCAGTTGCAGAAAAGCTTTTTCCTGGTCATTTCCTTTTTTCAAGAAAAACAAGACCAGTAAAATCACCTGCAAAAAGGCAATAGCTATTAAAATATAATCAGTCGGCATAAGTGATCATTTGAGGTGCATGAAAGTAATCCTTTCGAACTTCCACCCCTAAGAACGAGAGATATTTAGCGACAGATTCCGTCGGTATTTCTTCCATTGGAACATGACCAGCATGATCAAAAACCACCAATTTAGCGTCTGGGATCAACTTTTCGAGCGCATAAGCCCTATCCACTGGAATCCAGGAATCCTCTTTTCCCCACATAATCAAAGTAGGCATAGTCAGCCGATCAAAGTCAATTCTTGATTCCCTTGGAGCGCCCAATCGATCCAACGTTGCCTTTCGATTCCCTTTTCGTAGCATCAGTTCATAATATCGGTTTACTGTCTCATCAGTGATTTTTTGATCATCTGAGTAGACTTGTCTCATATTCATTGAGAACAAAAACTTCGGAGTACATTTAAGAAGAATTGATGAAAAAACTGGGCTTTCAGCAAGTTTGAAAATCCAAGCTTTGTCTTGGTTAGAATCTTTTGCATTAAAAGAATTCAAATTTTGCGGAGCGCCTGCTGCATCAATCAGATTTAGAGAAATGACCTTATCAGGACGCGTAGAGGCTATCTGCATCGCTACAGCTCCTCCCATTGAGTTTCCCGCCAGATGAAAATGATCCAAATTTAGCTTCTCGGATAACTGGAGTACGAGCTGGGAGTAGTCTGTCAAACTATAGCGCTTGAGTTCATCAGGACCAGTCAATCCATGTCCAGGAAAATCGAGGGAAATAGTCAGAAAATAGGGACTCAACTCCTGTTGCCAGACATCCCAAGTATAAAGTGAAGAGAAACTGCCATGCAAAAGAAAAACAGGATCACCTTCCCCCATAATCCTCACATGAACATTGATGCCATCTACCTCTATAAAGTGCGATTGAGGGGTAGCGTATTTTTGTTCAATCTCTTCAGGTGCGATATCGGATCTAAAAAGCAACAGTAAAAAGAAAACACAAGCCAAACCAATAACCGCTAATACTTTCAAAATTCGTTTGATCCAATGCATAAAATTGGCTTTTTTGAGTTTGTGTAAAATCCAGCCTGAAAGGAAAAAGTACAAAATTCTGCTCTAATCTCTAGCTTGGCATAAAAGATAACCCTTGAATCATAACTCAGTTTTCAAAAACCTAGGCCCAGGCCCGATCATAGCCGCCGCATTTATCGGTCCAGGTACAGTGACAGTCTGCACCCTAGCAGGAGTCAATTTTGGTTTTTCGCTACTATGGGCTTTGGGCATCTCGGTGATATCAACCATTTTACTTCAGGAGATTTCAGGCAGATTAGGTTTGATTACTGGCAAAGACTTGAGTCAGTTGATTAGAGATCAGAAAGGAAATCCAGTTCTACGATATTTTTCCATGGGATTGGTACTTGTAGCAATTGGATTAGGAAATGCCGCTTACGAATCCGGTAATATTTCTGGAACTAACCTAGGCCTTCAGGTATTTTGGGACGCCCCTACGCTAAGCTTGGCTGGAATGGAAGTTCTGTTAGGTAATCTAACCCTCGGGATTCTCGCATTCACTTTACTTTGGTTAGGCAATTACAAAGCACTTGAAAAAGTATTGGTCGGATTGGTGATTTTTATGTCAATTGCTTTTACAGCGACTGCCATCCTCACAAAACCAGATTGGTCCGCGGTCTTTGCTGGTTTTATCCCAAGTTGGAATGATGCAAACTTACCTACCCTAGTCGCCTTAATCGGCACTACTGTTGTCCCTTACAATTTATTTCTCTACGCTAGTTTGGCGAAAAATCGATGGTCAGGCGCTGATGGGATTCCTTGGATGCGAAGAGATATTGTGATTTCCATAGTCTTTGGAGGAATCGTCTCCATGGCGATTTTGATGGTAGGAGCTGCAAATGTCAGCACCGAAATCAATAGCGCATTAGATGTTAGTAAGGGATTAGAAGGAGTTTTTGGAAGCTTCGCCAAATACATGATGGGCTTTGGATTGATGGCGGCTGGGCTTACCTCAAGTATCACCGCTCCGCTTGCAGCTGGATTGGTCATCTGTGGAATACTGGGATGGGATCAGGATATTCGCTCAAAACAAATGAGAGCCTCTATGGGAGTAATTATGGGACTAGGTTTAGTTTTCGCTTCCTTAGGGATCAAACCTATTCAGTTGATCACGCTTGCTCAGTTGGCAAATGGAGTTTTGCTTCCACTCATCAGTGGTTGGATTATTTGGGTTGCTTCACAAAAAACCATTTTAGGAGACTTCCGCAATAAAACTGGACATACAATTCTTGCAGTCTTGATTTGGTTGGTAACCGTAGTTTTAGGATTGAAAAGTGTGTTGGCTGTGCTTGGAATAAGTTTATAAGTATAACTTCTGTATGAACCATTTTATATCTTTTTTATGACTATACGGAATCTTGGAACTAACCACCTTATATTCTTTAAGTACCTCGGTTAGCTCGATTTACTGGGAAATTAATTCTCACCTCCTTCTCACAAACAATTTTCGGTGGCCGAGCCTGTCCGGCGACAGATGGGCTTGCCGAGGCCATTTGGCAAAACACATATTATTGGCAATGAAGCCTATAATCACATTTTTTTTCGAAGAATCTTATCTAAATCTGTTTGGCCTGAATTCTATTTATTAAAAACCCAATAGGCATTTTGCGCAAATTTTTAATCTTGAAATTGCTTGATTCAATAATTTCAGAAGCGTGATTTCCTGTTTTTAAAATGATGACAATCTAGATTTGTCCTATTATTTAATTTCAATTTTTACTAGTTAAACTTTTATTACAATGGGAAATCTTAATGATACTCAACTAAAAAAATTACAATCCAGTCGTAGCTTAAAGACTAGATTTCAGGCCATGCAAGTGATGCAGGTAGACAGAAAAAACCTTTCACAAGTACTGAAAGGTAGCGAGGATAAGAGTGCATCAGATCTAGACTTAACGTCTAAAACTATTTTACTAAGGAGCCAGCAAGGCGATTTTGAAGAAGCGTTTGAATTGGCTTCTTGGTCTTCCAAAGCAAAACCTGCATCCAGAAAAGTAGTTGTCAAAAGTTTTATCAAGAATAAGCAGGCTCCACTTTTAGTACACCAGATAGCCCGAATGAAAAGATCCGAGGCCGGAGATTTGATGAAAGATTACTTCGGTGAAGGCGGAGATCTCAAAGACGTGGCTGAGTGGCTAAGTGCAGCTGGAAAAATCCTAAAAACAGGTGTTGTACCTGATGATACCGATGGACTTTGGGGCTGGATCAAAGATACGGCTGGCAAGGTAGTAGATGCTGTAGTTGGAGCTATCAATACTGTCGCAGATGCCATAGCAGCGGCTGGCAAAAATCTAGCGGATGCGGTATCTAAAGTGTTGAGCTGGACCCAGTCCAAAATCGATGATTTTGTAGAAGCAGTTTTGGCTGCTGGCAAATCCATCTCACAACTTTTATCCGAAGCAGTTAAAAAAGGAGCTGCTGCAGTAAAGAAATTTGTTCAGGCAATTATTGAAGCAGGCAAGAAAGCCTTGGATATATTAAACTGGGCCATTAGCCAAGTAGAAAGTATGCTCAAAGAAGTGCTGAAAAAGTTGGAGGAACTTTTGGGTTCATTCACTTCTCTTTTGCTTGAAATTACAAAAATGGCTGCTTCCAAATTAACCGCAATTGTGAGAGCATTAGTAAGTGCCGGCAAAAGGGTGGTAGATTTTGTCTCACGATTAAATCGCTTTGCACTTGATTTTGGGAAAAGATTGGTACAAGAATTAAAGAAATTAGGCAAAACAGTACGAGAAATTATGCTGGCAGTGATCAATCGAACTCGTGGAATGATCCGAGTTGTAATCCAGGCGCTTAAGGAATTAGGCACTACCGTTTTCAGCATGTTGAAAGAAGTAATTTCGCGAACCTCACAACAACTTTCTGCTTTTATTGGTGCTTTGAAAGACATGGCTATTTCCCTGAGTGCCATAATCAATGACATTGCCAGATTTGTAGCTGCTGAAGCCCGGAAATTAATGCAAGCCTTACGGGTAATTTGGACTAGAATCAAAGATATTTTGGAAGTCATTGCTCAGAAATCTGTCTCTGTAATCCGAACGCTAATCACAGCTCTTGTAGGAACGGTCAATCATTGGAGAGAAGTTTTGAAGGAAATTCTGACTAATGTTCGTGATGCATTTAGAGAAGGTCTGATTAAAGGTTTGATAGAAATTGGTAAATCAGCTGTTATGTTAATGATCGAAGCAACCAAATTGGGAGCTTCCATAGCAGCTGTTACTTTTGCGATTTTGATGGACATTTTTGGTTCGCATCGTGGTCTTAATGCCGTCGAGCGAGCAGAGGCTGAGAAGATTTTTGGAAACTCTATTGATCTGAACCGCGTGAAGCTGACTGATGCTAGTCTTGCGGCAGATTTGATCATGTGGATGAACAAAAACCGTCCGTTTACTACGATGTATGTGATCAACCATAAATCAGGCGCCACGCTATCAATGGCAACCCTAATCCACGAACTAACTCACGTGTGGCAGGCAGTTACTTCCGGCGGAGTCTACATGATCGAGGCGTTACATTCTCAGTTCTTCGGAAAAGCTTACAATCTCTCAGAAGATGACTTGAAAAAAGCTAATGGTAAGCTGCTGAACTTAGAAAGAGAGCAGCAGGCTGTTGTAGTGGAAGAGTATTGGAAAGCCGAATTCGACCAGCAAAGAACAAAAATCCCAGTAGAGCTACTTCGCCCATTTGCAAAGCAAGTATACAAAGGCAAGTTTGTCATCAATAAATTCGCTCTAAAGGATTTGCAGCTTTCCTCTAAACTGATTTTTGCTACTAATTGATTTTTGGAAGTGAATAAAGCAATTGTTTTACCAGGTGCATGGTCAGAGCAAGCTGAGAATTTTATGGCAAGGTTGAATGAGATTCAGCCTTGTTTTTTCTCTATTGCAATACCTTGTGGATCATACGAAGACTCACCTTCTTTTTTGAAATTGCAATCTAAATTGCTAGCACAATCGGGCGCTCAGTCTGCATTAATAGTAGTGCCAAAATCCTGGGCAAAAGTTGAATTCATGAAGCATTGGCAAACCGTCATATGCAATGACTCCAATGATCCAGTAATTTGCTCGCTATTCTTTGCTGATGAATGGCATGAGGTTGAAACTCTATTACAGGAGTTTTTGGAAGAGAAAGTAGATAAATCCCCTAAGACTCATCTTACCTGTCAATACCAACCTCCTTACACGACTACGCTAAAACTATGGGCAGATGCAGGAGCTGAAGAATATCATCCTGGAGATTATTTCAAATCTGAAATTCTAAATGCAATAGCTATAATGACCGGAAACTGGGTCTATTGGGGACATGGAGGGGGAAGTTATCTCAGAGGATATGGCCATTTAGAAAAAGTTGAATTATTACTCTACGCGCCTAAAAACCCGTTAAATGCAACACTTTGGTTTACCTGCTCTACATTAGACGCTGCTGTACCTGAGAATATTGCTTTGAGCTGGTATCTAAGTGGTGCAACTAAATGTCTTTTGGCAAGTCCAGATAAGGTGAAAACTGATGCGAATGTTGCCTTGTCCAAAGCTTGGCTAGCTGAAGCTCAATCAAAACAAGGAATCTGTGTAGCTGAAATACTTTTGAAGCTCATTAAGCAGAATTCCAAAGAAATTAATGAAGTATTAACACAATACTACCTCATTGGAAACCCTTGGGTGTGTGCCGGAATTTAGACCTCAGTTTGGGTAGAATTGTTACTTCTTTAATTCTTTCCACTCACTGTCCAAAACACTGTAATAAATCGTATCTCGTCTTCTGCCATGCGTAAGTAGTGTATGACTTCTCAGAACTCCTTCTTCTACTGCACCAGCCTTCAGTAGTGCAGTTCTTGCTGGCATATTCAGCACATCTGTTTTAATCTCCACTCGTTTCAGTTTTAATTTTTCGAAGCAATACTCAAACATCAGTGATTTCATCATTTGGTTGACACCTGAACCGTGAAATTCCCTTCCGAGCCAAGTCCAGCCTATTTCTATGCGCTCATCTCTCTCCGAATAATTTCCAAATGCAGTGCTTCCTACCGCTTTATTAATTCGCTTATCCCAAACTATGAATTGCAAACGCTGACCTGCAAAAGCTGGTTTTACCCATTCTTCAAATTCACCCGGGACACTTAGATCATAAGTGAAATAGATCCAAAGTGAAGGATCATTTGCCAAGGAAATTAAACTAGGAAAATCCTGCTCAGAAATAGGTCTAAGAAGGATTTTTTCATTTTCTAAAATCAAATTCTGATCTAACATCAACCTAATATTTCTTGGATTGCTTTATTGTAAAGAGCTACTTCTTCTATGGTTCCGGTAGATATTCTGCACCAATCATTCAAAGGCTCAAAAGGTCTACCCACTATAAATCCTTTAGCCAACATAGTTTTATTAAATTCTTTGATATCTCTGCCTGATTGAAAAAAAATGAAATTCGCATGTGAATTCAAATAGGGTAATTTCAAGTCATCAAGCGTTTTAGTCAACATGGCCTTTGCCTCTTTGGTCTTTTGCAATGAAAACTGATAGAATTCCTTGTCCTTAAGTGCAGCTTTACTGGCCTCGATTGCCATTATATTCGTATTGGCGACGACGCGGTCTGAAAGGAGATTGGCTAATTCTGGCCTTGCAATCAAATACCCCATTCTAACTCCTGCAAGCCCATAGACTTTGGAAAATGTTCTGGATACGATAACATCATACCCTAGCTTCACCAGCTCAACCATAGAAGGATAATTCGGCTCAGTGATGTAATCGTAATATGCTTCATCAGAGAAGACCACGGCTTGTTTACTAACAGTTTTACAAAAATCAAACACCTGATCTGCAGGAAGCAGTTTGCCAGTAGGATTATTTGGATTACATAGAAAAACCATCTTGGTTTTATAGGAAACGCGTTTTTCAATTTCCTCCAAGTCAAAATCTAAGTCTTTATTCAGAGGAACCCAATTGATCCCTGTATTCCAAAGCTCGGCATAGCTCATCATCGTAAGAAATGTAGGCGTGCAGGATATTATCTCTCCACCACCTCCAAAAGTGATTCCAGCTATCTTCAACCCTTCTGTCGATCCTGCTACAAGAACTATATGATCTTCAGGCACTCCCTCCTTTTCAGCGATCATTTTAACCAACTCAGCATTGTATCCCCAAGGATAACGACAACCATTATCAAACCCATTGACCATCGCCTTTCGCATGGATTCGGACGGTCCATATGGGTTTTCATTGGATCCCATACGAATAGGTCCATCTATGGTCCGCGGATTAAACTTTCTAATTTCTTCGGCTGACAGCGAATTGACTATCCCTGTCGCCCCAAAAGCTGCTAAGCCACTTCCGATAGAAGCTTTTTTCAACCATGATCTTCTTGAAATTCCTGACATGATTTTTCTATTTGATTGTTAAAATAATAATGTTTTGCCTACCCTATTATTAAATTTTCATTCAATCTGTAATTCTATTAACTATAGCATATTTGGTAAAAATAGCATGCAATAAAATTATCTCTCTCAATTATGAATATCAACAAAATAATTTTTTAAATTATACAAAAGCGAAATTAACCCTAAACCCATATATAAATGAAAAAGCTATTACTTTTCCTCGTCTGCGGGTTGCTTTGGGTAAATAGTCTCAAAGCTCAGCAAACAGAGTACATGGTATTCGAATTTGTCAAGGTTGAAAACGATCAACTTTTTGATTATATCGAGTTTAAAGACCTGATGGAGAAAGTTTACAGGCAAGCGCTAAACGACAAAAGAATCAAAGGCTGGGATTTTTGGGCACTTCAGTCCGGTGGAGATCACTCGGACTTTCAGTACATCATGGTGACATACTATAATGATCCGGTACAAATGATGAATGGTCTGGATGAACAATCAATGATGGAATACACAAAAATTGCCTATCCACATTTGAACAGCATTCAGATCAGCAACTTATTCCAAGAATCGCTTTCTATGCGTGATATGCCGATGAGACTTTACATGAGACAAATCTCAGAAACCAATGATAATTTCCAGATGAAACCTGGAGTATTGGCTTCTTTTGACTTGATGAAAGCGCGGGAAGGAAACTTTGAAGTTTACGAAAAAGCTGAATCTGAGATTTTCAAGCCTATTCACCAAAAATTCGTGGAACAGGGATTGATGGGACATTGGAGCTTGTTGAGAACAGCTTTGCCTTTGGGTTCTGAGGCAAAATCTACTCACTTAACAATGAATGTTTACAAGGATTACATGCAGTTTTTCAATGCTCAATCCTATGAAGACATGAATCAGACAGCGGCACAACGAGAAGCTGTAAATGAAGGTCTAAACTCTAGGGACCAAAAATGGGTCTACCTAGCAACATTAGAAAACGTAGTTCGATAGTCCGGTTGAAAATTACGTGGAGAGGCTTTGAAAAAAGCCTCTTTTTTTGTGCCTTCCTTTCAATTTGCGATGGATTTCAAGCCATTTCTAAGCTAGCTTTTTTGTGATATACTCTAAAAAGCCCGACTCCCACCACAGGACCAACAAATAGCAGTGCCAATGTTTGATCAATTTCAATCCATTGTAGAAGAACTTGAGTAGCTTGAATACTTACTATTGAAAGCGCAAAGCCTATTGAATTAACCAATGTTAAAGCAGTCCCACGGTATTCCGAAGGCACACTTTGAGCGACTAGCGTAGAAAACTGCGGTGAGTCCGCCGTAATTAATATACCCCAAATCAATAGGAGTCCAATCCAAATCCAGCTTGGCATACCACCAACAAATAGCACCAATACACAGCAAACCCCAGAACCTACAAGCGCAAATTGCGCTACAAACCTACTTCCCTTTCTCTGAGCGATAATTCCCCCAACTGCACACGAAACTCCTCCTATGGCAATGACGAAAAATGAGAGTAAACTCACCTCAGAATCCATAATTTCACCCTGACTAAAATATAAAATCAATACAGGCACAAAAGCCCAGTAAGTATATAACTCCCACATATGCCCAAAATATCCAGAAGCAGCACTTTTCAACTCTCTGATTTTGGAGAGTTTGGGTAAAATCCCGATATCGAATTTAGCATTACGATTATGAAAAGGGCCAATGGGTACTATTAACCCTATTAAAAGCCCGCCCAATAAAGCTAATGCAGAAGTCAATCCAAGCACAAGCTTCCAAGACAAATTTAAATCCAAGCCTTTTAAAAGATGAGGAAAAGCAGTCCCCAAAACCAAAGCACCGACCAAGAAACCTAAAGCAGATCCTAGCCCTTTTTGAAAATAATCAGCCGCAATCTTCATTCCCACAGGATAGATTCCTGCCAGGAAAAAGCCTACCATAAACCTGCATGCTAAAACAGTACTTAATTGAAGTGGCAAAATGATAATCAATAAATTGAAAGTTGCCGCTAAAATGGAACTGATAAAAAAAACACGGCTTGGTGAAAATCGATCCGGAACTGAAAAAATTGCAAAAACCAAAGTGCCCAAAATAAAACCAAATTGAACGACCGAAGTGATGGTAGCCAAAATCTCAGTTCGTCCCAACAGAAAACTGATTTCCGGTGCTACAGCGTTACCTGCAAACCAAAGAGAAGTGCCCAAAAATTGAGCAATGATGATCAAAATCAGGGCACTTCTAGATGTTAGTTGAGAATTCAAGCTCCCAATATTCCTCTAATCGTTGTCACTTCTTCTTCACTGAAAATAGAATTTTTAACTGCTGCTACGTTATCATCCAACTGTTCAGGCTTAGACACCCCAACAAGTACAGAAGTAATACGTGGATCTTTCAGTAACCAAGCGATTGCCATTTGAGCAAGAGTTTGTCCCCGTCCAAGTGCTATGTCATTTAGTTTGGAAATCATATTAATCTTCTCTTCAGAAATCTGAGATGCATTCAGGTATCGCCCATCCTTGGCTGCACGGGAATCTTTTGGAATTCCTTTAAGGTATTTATCAGTAAGTAAACCTTGCTCCAAAGGAGAAAAAGCAATACTACCTACCCCTTTTTCGCCCAGTACTTCCATCAAACCATCTTCTACCCAGCGATCAATCATTGAATATCTAGGCTGATGAATCAAAAGTGGAGTTCCAAGTCTTTCCAAAATCTCATAAGCTCTTGCTGTATCTTCTGCAGAATATTGAGAAATACCCACATAAAGCGCCTTTCCTTGTCTTACCAAAAGGTCAAGTGCACCCATAGTTTCTTCAAGTGGCGTATCTGGATCCGGTCTATGGTGGTAGAAAATATCCACATAGTCCAAGCCCATGCGCTTCAAGCTTTGGTCGCAGCTTGCAACCAAATATTTTTTAGAGCCAAAGTTTCCATAGGGACCTGGCCACATATCCCAACCTGCTTTAGAAGAAATCACCAATTCATCTCTCAGTGATGAAAAGTCTTTTTTCATGATTCTACCGAAATTTTCCTCAGCAGATCCAAACGGAGGACCGTAATTATTTGCCAAATCAAAGTGACAAATCCCAAGATCAAATGCTCTTCGAAGAATGGAACGGCCAAGTGTAAAATCTGCATTATGTCCGAAATTATGCCACAGGCCTAGGCTGATTTCCGGTAATACTAAGCCACTATTTCCGCATCTTCGATACTTCATCTGATGATAGCGGTCTGCGGCAGGTTGGTAAGGTAAAAGTGGGGAATGATCGTTAATATCCATTATTTCAGGTTTGAGTGATTGATTAAGCGAACCAAAATAGAGCGATAAAAACTGAAATCAAACCTAACGCCATAAGAAGTAGCCAACTTTTCCATAAGTAGCTGATCCAGCCATTGTATTTAATTCCAGCTGCTGCTACCACAGCCATCATCCCTCCGTTTGTGGGCGCAATCAGATCCATCAATCCTGCTGGGTATTGATAGGTGAGAACAGCTAGTTGGCGGCTAACTCCCAACAAATCCATTAGTGGTACAGCGAGAGGTGTAGTCAAGACAGCCTGACCGGAAGTACTTGGAACAGGCAAATGGATGATCGCTTGGCTGAGATATAAACCCAACGCTGCAATTTGTGTCGGCATAGTTTCCAGCGGCTGAAACATACCTTGAATAATAGGATCAATGATCGATGTATTCTGCAAAATTAAATACACACTTCGTGCTAATCCTACTATGACTCCAGCAAAGATCATTTCCCCAAAACCCTCTGTATACGCTCTTGCAGTACCGTTGATTCCCATTTTGCCAACCAGTCCACAACTTATCCCAACTATAAAAAACAAAGCACTCATTTCATTATAGCCCCAATCTTTGTAGACAATCCCCCATGCCATTGCGACTACACCTCCAAAAGCCAAAAAGAGAATCAATGAATGTTGTAAGGATATTTTTGAAGGTTTTAATTCAACAGCCTCTGCGGAGGGTGTTTTGAGTTTGCCAAACTTGATGTGATAACCACACCAAATCGAAATTGCTAAAATGAGGAAAACCATTCGATAGGCAAAACCCTCATTGAGATCAAGTTCAGCGATGGTTTGGGAAAGTAAAGAACCAAATGGATTGACTGGAGAAAAACTAGCTCCAACTAACGCTGAGCCCAGTGCTATTGCAACTATTGCCCGTATATCATAATTGATTTTTTTAGCCAGAAGAACTAAAATTGGGGCTAAAGCAATGAGTTCCTCCTGCATTGCAATGGTTGCTCCACAAAAGGCAAAAATTAACCCAATGATATAAAGTAAAAGATATTGCCTATTCCTGAATTTATAAATCAAAGACGCGATGCCTTCCTGAAGTGCTCCAGTTTTTTCTATAACATAAAAAGCGCCCCCAATAAGCAAGATTAAGACTACAACATCAGCACCTAGGATGATTCCTTCAGGTATAGAAAGGGCGATATCGTAAATACTCGCATTGCGATCAGCTATCCTATGAAAACTCCCTGGAACAATTATTTCTCTTCCAGACTCCAGATCTAAAACTCGTTCATAGCTTCCCGATTGAATAAAGTAGCTTGATAATGCTGCTAGAATAATAAAACCTAGGAGAATGATGATAGGGTGTGGAAAAGATAGTTTCATGGAGAAATGTAAGAGATGACTTGATTCGCGATTTCAATTCTGAAATCCGATGTATCACGAGCGTTAGAGAATAAAAAAATGGCTGTTTTTGCATCTTTAGAAAAAAACAAAAGACTGGAATAACCAGCTTGGCCTCCAAAATGCCCTATCCATTCTCTTCCATTAATTTGAGTTTTCTGAAAGCCTAAGGGGGTATCTCTGCCTTCAATAGTAAGCCATTTCAGCGCTTTTTGATGTGCTCCATTGTCCCCGCGAAGTAATTGAACCAAAGCCAAACTCATGTCTTTTGTAGTAGTCAGTAAACCCGAAGATGGAGAAGGAAGTATTGGGAATCTCATTCGTTTGGCCACAATTCTTTTCCAGAGAAAAGTTCGCTGATAGCCTGTAAGTCCATTTTCATCTATTGGCCAAGTAGAAATAAACTTGGAATTAAACATTCCTGAAGGCATTAAAACTTCTTCCTGAAGCACTGAATCAAAGTCAATTCCAGCCGACTGACTCAAAAACAGACCTAACAAATCATAATTCGCATCGGCATAATTATAGGCTTTAGAACCTTTTTGATAGTCATGTGCATTTGTTATGAACTCATCTCCCCACTCTTGCAACGATTGAAGTTTTGAAGAAGAAAAAATCTCCTCAGAAAAATTCTTGTCTCGGATACCAGTTTGATGGGATAAAAAATCTTGAATCCTTAGTGTAACTAATGAAGGTGATTTGAGATTATTGGAAAGTCCCAGCGCATACAAATTATCTTCTGGAAGTAACTCCAACTTCTGGAAAACATTTGCCAGCGCTAATGCTGTAAACAGTTTTGAGACTGAGGCTACCAAGATTTGACTTTCGATAGTTAAAGAGTCTTTAGTCTCCAAATTTTTAAAACCAAACGCATTCAGGTAAGAAACCTTGCCATTCTTCACTACAGCTAGAGATATCCCTGGCAAAAGGTAAGTGGCCATGGACTGGTTCAGTATTGAATCAATTCCATCATTCTCAGAAGAAACCTGTAATGCAGGCTTAAAAACATGTTTGGGGAAGCTATACCACCATTCCCATGAAATGAACAGCGCAACCCAGAAAACCAAAACAGCCAATATAATTTTGATTTTCTTGCTCATAGAAAAAATTATTTTTTTCAGTTTAGACTAAATACGTACACAGTTTACAATCCTCTATCTTACTTTCTAAAAGAGAATTTCTGCCTTTTTTAACCTATTTATCCATGTGTGAAAAATCACAATCAAGATCTTCACGGTTCCAATTCCCACATTTAGCAGCAGCTTCGTAGGTACTCTGCAAAAATTCAAGAAGCATCATAGTCGGGTCGGCAGACTTCTGTACATCTTCGTAGGTCAGCATAAACTCACCCATGTCGTTGTTCCAATACGCTTTCTCAGGAGATATTTTAGCATCCTTGAAGTCATCATAATTTGGATAACTGTATGCGTAGAAAACCGGAGTTTTGAAGGCTTCGCTACCTGGCCAAAATCCAACGCTAAACACTTCATGTGAATACGCTTCCTGCATGACGGAAGCAGGAATATTTGGAACCTGACCTTTAAATTCCGGTGCTTTATTTCCTGAAAAACGTGTATAAGCTAAATCAAAAGATCCCCAGAAGAAATGAATAGGGCTATTTTTCCCGGTGAATTTCGTTCTAAAAAAGCCAAAAACGTTCTGAATATGTACCAACACTTTCCAAAGACTTTGGGCCGTATTTGCCTGGTACATGATTCTTTTCTTGTTTTTGGGAAATGGAATTGGATCAGGAATTTCATTTGGACTCTCGTGGATTTTCACATCTATCCCCAAAAACTTCAATTTCTCCATCAACTGCTCATAGAAACTAGCAACAGTCTGTCCTCCAAGAGCAAAGCGATCACGAGTGCCATTACTGGTCTTCAGCCTCAACTCATGATGAATGAAATCAAACTTAATTTCAAACACGCCAACTTCATAAGGAATATTCCCCGTTGTCAATCCTTGCGCATCAACATATAAGGAAACATGCCAGGAATGATTTTGCCATGGAGATTTTTTCAGCCTTACCTTCCCTACAATCTGAGTCCACTGATGCAGCAAATAAATGGTATCTTTATTTTCCTCAAATTGAAATATCGGCCAAGAATTCTTTTTAGGTGCCATAGGTAAAAGTTTATCCTTCAATTTATAGGTTTTCCTTCCTGAACAAAAATTAAATTTCAGACTTTAACAATTTCTCCAAAGTCTTCATGCCTTTTGTGGCATTTTCAAGGATATTAATCACTTTCCTTCTAAAATTTACTTCTGGGTTTCTTGGATCAATAACATAAATCAACTTTTCATCTGCCACAAAATCCACCAAACTAGCAGCTGGATATACTTGAAGAGAAGTCCCAATCACCACAAAAACATCCGCTTTCATGGCAATTTCTATAGCAGTTTCCATCATAGGAACTTGTTCCCCAAACCACACTATATGCGGTCTAAGTTGACTTCCCTTTTCACATTTATCCCCTTCTTTTAATTCCCAGTGATCCAGGTCATAAACCAATGTTGGATCCAAAGTACTTTGAGCTTTTTTCAACTCACCATGTAGATGAGTGACGTTAGTAGATCCTGCACGTTCGTGAAGATCATCTACGTTTTGAGTGATGATAGAAACCTGAAAGTCTCTCTCCAGCTCCGCTAAAATAAGATGTGCCTCATTAGGCTCACAATCCAGCAATTGCTTTCGACGTTGATTATAAAAATTTTGAACTAGCTGCCGATTCCTTCTCCACCCTTCTGGTGAAGCCACTTCCATCACGTCATGACCTTCCCAAAGTCCTCCAGAATCGCGGAAGGTTTTTATCCCACTTTCTGCAGAAATTCCAGCACCGCTGAGTACAACCAAATGCATCTTTTTGCTCATGGTTTATTGGGATTTTGGATCTTGTAAATTTCGAATGACCACAGTTGAATCTACCTAATTCCACGCAAATTAATACTGTAAAGGATCGATGATAATCGCAGATTTTTCTATAGCGATCAAAGTAAATTCAACGAGTCATTTGAGCAAATCTGCATCATTTATTCGCGAAGCTCTGCGGGAAATCTAGTAAATCTTAAATAAACCTACACTTGAGGTATTTGATCTTTTCCCCCTTATCAGAAAACATCTTTTCGTATCGCGTCTGTATGCCAAAGTGGTCATCTTTCCACTCAGACTGATAGAAATCATGC
>TARA_R110002020_G_scaffold475890_1_pt1 | contig 48883 bp, 91 predicted proteins | sample TARA_R110002020 | Tara Oceans TARA_R110002020 (sample SAMEA4396489) | marine metagenome | biome: Westerlies Biome; feature: [MES] marine water layer (ENVO:01000295) within the mesopelagic zone...; material: water (ENVO:00002006), including particulate matter (ENVO:01000060) such... | reverse complement strand
ATAACAACAACTTCAAAAGGACAAGCAAAGCTTGCCGTTTAAGTTAAAGGTTAGGTGTTCAAGAGTTTAACAAGCGCTCTTGCTTGCTCATGCTTGAATTGCTGAATCACCCAACAACCATCTTCACGAATATATCCAGACCAAAATGCTATAACTCCTTCGCTATTTTCTTGTAGTTGCGCGCTATCCGTACCAATAAGCCTTACCGCCATACAGTTACCTCTAATATCAAGATAATACTTTTTCATCTTTCTTTCTCCATTGTTTTAATCTGCAATTATTGCAACAATACTTCGCTCGTTTCGTACCATAAAACTCATTGTCACACTCTTTATTCTGGCACTTCTTTTTTATAATCATAGGTAGAGTGTAACGCAGTTTCGTTTCAAGTCAAGAACTAAAAGGTGTAATCAAAAAGAAAACACCTAACAACGCCGTGAAAGTCGGATTAAAAACAGTCGGCTACGCCTATGTAACTTGTTTTTAACCGCTTAACGCAAGGGTTATGTGTCTAATCTATTAACGTCTTCAACCTCAAATCTAGGGTCATATTCAGTATAAAATTTAACTTCGTGAATGCAACCCTCATTATCTTTAACATAAACAGTAAATTTCATATCGCTAGCTTCGTCTATCTGATGATTTTTTTCTGCAAAATCTTTCGCTATCTCTTCGATAAAATCTTCATCATCAATATCGTAATCACCAACAACATCTTCTAAATCTTCTTTATAAAATCCAACTTCCATTTTATTCTCCGGTTAATTAATCAATACGTCACATAGCAACCAAATAAACAGGGACGCGAAAAGCTTGCGCCCGTTATTTCATAAGGTTATTTTAAACCTACCTTAACTAATACTCCCAAGTTCTTACACGGTTATCATCTTTATTAAGATTACGCCAGCCCATATGAACAAAGTTTACACCACAAGCTACAGCAGTTGCACCATATCGACCAGCGAGAACCATTAACTCGTTACGCTCTTTTACCGTGCCATAGTAAACATCCACAGCAACTCGGTTTTGATGGTCAGCGGGTTTACTTCTGTGCAATTCGTTAGGGTGATTAGGACAGCGCCCGCCTGATGTTATATGTAATGGTCTGCCTGCATCGTTTCTAATGTTTTGCACGTGTGACAGCACAAACTGAAACACACTTCTTTTATCGCAATCAGGGTGACCGCAAGTGCATAACAACTTAGGGTCAGACTGTGGATTAAAGTTTTTAGTTTTAACTTCCATTCTTAATGCCTCTATATTAGTTAGTATTGTTTTTCATTTAAAAATGCTTATTTAATTTTCTATTTAGAGCAACGTCTTTACTGCATTTTTCATGGCAATAAATGCCTTTCTTTACATATAAGGATTTTTGCCAAAACCATATTTTTTTATTGCAGCATGTACACTTCACATTATACTCCATAGGCATTTAAGCCTTGTTAGTTACAAAGACTCAATACTAAGTCTCTTGTCATCAATCTCAATGCTCTTCACGCCCTCAGTTTCAAAGAGTGAAGCTGTTATTGATGCAGAGCTTTTAATTATTTCTTCTGTGGTTATTCCGTGAGAATCAATCAGCTCTCTATATGTATTCAACACCCTTTCGTTTAACTCTCCAAGCTTCATCTTCTTTATTCCTTATCTATTTCATCAGGCAAGCTAGTTATATCATTTGCCACTTGTTTTGCTCTAGTTACTGAGTAAGGTTCATCTTTATCTGTTAAAGCTCCACCCATTGTTACAACGTCTTTTGCTATATCGATAGGTGAAACCACCACACCAACAGCCGCTCTTGTTAATTTACCTAAAAAACTCATGTTATCATTCCTTATCTATGGCGTTATGCCGTTAATTGGTTTCTAATATATCAAAGCCGTAAATAGCTTTTATCATTTTCTTTTTAAGGTTGTATATTGGCGTTTTCATGCCCTTTACATCTTCAATGATTAACTGTCCATCTTGAACATATCTAAAGTCAGCCTTGTAAAAACCGACTTTGATATCGTTAATTATCAAGTCATATCTTGGTTGAAGCTCTAAATCACTAATCGAACCAGACCTTTCTAACAACTTTAGGTTTTTATATCTTCTAGCCTCTGCCATTGAATCAAATTTGATATTATCAACAACAGTCTTTTTAGCATTGAATTTATTTCTCATGCTATCACCAGTAAGCCCTTATCAATTAATTTATGCTGCGTTCTTTCTAATGCCGTTAACTTTGCCTCGCCTAACATTTCATAACCGTAAATTGGTGGCGCACGACCATCTATTACATCATGACAGTTTGAGCACGCGTATACAGCAAAATGATCACCGCACTTGATAGCCATGCCTCTATTTTTACCGATATGACAAAGCACTACAGTTTCATTTCCTGAGCAGTTACCAAGTAGCAGAGTACAGTCTTCACCTTTAGCTGACTTGGTTATTTTAGTTTGTTTTGCCATTACTGTTCCTTACGCAGCCTTTCACTGCGTTAATTGATTGTTATTGGTTGTTATTCCGATCTAAAAAGGAATATTGTCGTCAAAATCTACGTTTGCATGACTTTGTGCAGACGATTGCTGAAACCCTATACCAGGAGCCGCCATTTGTTGTCGCTCATCTTTGTCGGTAATGGTTGATGCATATTGTTCAAAACTTGTTGCAGGTTCGTTACTCAATTGCTCTTTAACTGTTTTTCCAGTTTTAATGTGAGCTGGTAATTTAAAGTCAAACTTGTAACCATCTTGACCTGCTTTAGCGCCCGACTGTTTTGTATAATCAATACGCTGAACAACCGCCTTGATGTACTTGCCAAATAGTTCAGGGCAATGAGTTTGATTTTCAGTTAGGTTCTGTGCACCAACACAACCCATAATCGATTGAATTAATTTATGCCCGTACTCGTTAGGCTCGCCATTACCTTTGGTGTAGTTGATTGATACGTAATTACACTTAAGCCCATTGCGATCTTCAAAATCAAATTCAATCGATTCTGATTGATTGCCAGTACCTTTATTAAACTGAGCGCGAACTATTTTAAAATCATAACCACCTGATTTAGTTACGTACTGACTTGCGCCGACTTGTGCAGCTTGCTCTTGATTATATGTGAACATGTTCATTTATTTACTCTCCAGATTGTAATATTCAATTATTGTGTTATCTACCATATTAAGATCATTCTCTATATGTAATTCTTCAAACATACCCATAGGGCTTTTAACGGTATCACTACCATTGTTTTGAGTAGAGAAAGTGTACTTACCATCTGATACGCTAGCACCAAGGACAATAGTAAACATACCTTCAATACTTATTTTTTCATCAAGCATCTTTCCGATAGTTTTTATTTTAGTTTTGCCGTTCATATCAACCTCAACATGAGACATAAAATAAACACGCATATCACCATCAACTGATTGAGCTTGGTTTATAATTGACCAAGCATTAAACCCAATATCATTGAACTTATCATACGACTTTTCTTTACTTCTGCGCATAAACTCATTAGCCATTACGTACTGAAAGTCATCAATAATAACCGCTTTCTTTCCTGCTTTAGCTGCACCAATGATAAGTTTGCAGATCATATCTGTATTATCGGTTACTTTAATTTGCCCACCATTCTTAGTCATTGGCTTGAATTCATTCCTAAACGGCAATCTTTTACTGATTGATTGAATAATCACGCAATCATTGGGATTCATATTCCTAAGACTTGTAGACTTACCACAACCGCTTTCACCTAATATCAACACTGGAACACCCATTAGAATTCCTCCTTATCTTCTGCAAGCTTTTGTAAAAACTCGATAGCTTCACGCTCAGGACTAATTAATTCATTACCGTTAAAGTAATGCTCAACACCTTTTATAGTGATAGTAACTGTATTTTCATCCATTAATCTCTTCCTCCAGCAACACCAGTAATGTTCTTTTTGTAAGCGCTAATTCCGCCATGACCAAAACCAAGCTTGTCACCACGCAGAGTTCTTAACCTTATATAGCAATCACTATTCTTTGCTTTGATGGTCTTCGTTAAGCTATTAGCCATTGAGTAAGCCCATGTAGCGTTCTTATCCCACAACTCTATACTTTTCATAAACTCGCTTAGTCTAGCTTGTATTTGGGACATGTGACGAATAAGAACAATCAAACCATCATTATCGTTAGGGACTGGCAGTATATGAACAGCGGCTTTATCAATATTCACATCACCAGCGTCACAAATTAAGTTAACACCTTGATTGTTTAACTCAGTAATGCGGTCAAAGAATTTATTTACAAAGTTAACGCTTCTCTCGTTAATCATGATAATTTCACCCATTCAATATAATCAGTACCAGTAAAATGCTCTTCAACATTTTCTTGAGTAAATATATTCGAGTCAAATTCAAATAATGCGTGTGTAGCACCCAAGCCAAACTTATCAGCAGTTCTGGCAGCTAATACACAATCTGTTTCAGGTGGTGTAATGCTTATTGTTAACCATTCCATTCTTTAATCTCCCAATTAAATACTTGAGTTAATCTTAAACTAATATCAGATATAGTCAACTTTTATTTGCTATCTTAGTAAACTTTTTTTATACTTCATTCATCAACTATAATTAAGGGATAATATGAAACAAGTTAAATTAAACGACAATGTAAACACCAAGCTAGATGAGATTGCAAAAAAGCGCTCTGAGGCTGGAGAACTAAACAGCACTAAACAAGCAATTATTCATGAGTTGGTTTTGGCTCTACATAAAAAGGAAATTAAATGATGATAGCACTATTCGATAAATGGAATGACTGGCTAGCTAAGAAGCTTGATTGTGATACTTATAGTAAAGGAGAGTAATTATGCGAGATATTAAATTTAGAGCTTGGCGAGAGCAGGTTAATAGATTTAGATTCTTTGATATAAGTACAGGGTTTAATGTTGAGAATAGCGATGTATTTAAATCAATTGAACAATTCACTGGCTTACAGGATGCTAACGGTGTTGATATTTATGAAGGGGATATTGTTGGCATTTTATTTACTGACTGGCCATCACAACCAAAAGATGACGAAAGAAGCCTTGATGAATACATGGAATCCCTAGAAAAGGTATTCCCTATTTGCTTTAACAAAGGGGCTTTTCAAATATCAGGTAAAGGATATTACGGTAATGATATTGGCTACGATGACATAAGATGCGGAAAGCATGGATACATTAAAATCATCGGCAACATTCACCAGAACCCAGAACTAATAGCTAAAGGAGAGTAATTATGGAAAAGTTTACAAAAGGGCCGTGGGTTGTTCGTGGTTCAGAGATTGGCGTTGTAGATAGAAGTAACACTCAATCTTTTGGCATGATGAATATAATAGCCAATATGGATAAGTATGACTTTAAAGATCAATACAAAGCCAACGCACATTTAATGGTTGCTGCACCTGATATGTATAAAGAGATAGAGCAGGACATTGAGTGGCTCCAAAGGCTATCTAAAGACTACGTAGCAGGAAGTCATGTGTTGCGTAGTATTCTGTTGCGAATAAAAACCAAGAAATCATTACTATCTAAAGCTAGAGGGGAATAACATGATTAACAACTGTCCATGCTGCAATAAATATCCAGAAGTAAACGTAACTGTTAAATGTGATAATAAGCTTTGCGCTCAGTTCGGTGAGGAGCACTATGTTTACGAATGGCAGCAGCTTAAAAAAACTAATAGCGGCGAAATACATTTAGATGAAAAATCTATTATGGCTAAATTTAATTCTTTGGGGTGATGATGGATAAGATAACTGATTACATCCTATCCTGGATACCGATATTGAACGAATAAAAAAAGCCCTGTCATTACGATAGGGCTTTTTGCATAAAGGAGTATAGAGAATGAATTAAATGCAAACGGAGGGGTAGGCGTTTAATGAATATAGCTTAACATACTTTAAATAAAAAAGAACCGCTCAAATGAACGGTTAATGTAGGAGAGCGGTTTGTATTGTTATGGAGAGGTTAGTTTATCGTTTATTTTGCGCCAGTGCCTACCCGGTAGTATTCCTGCAACTTTCTTGCACTCTATACATTCACAAACAATAGCTGTATGACTTCCTTCATCAGCACGAGCAAACCCTCTTAGTAATCTGCAAGTGTAGCATAGCTTTAAATTATCGCTCATTCTATTACCCTTCTATTGTTTATTTAATTTAATAGCTCTGATATTTCAAACTCTACAACGCTGGCCTCTGAATGACTCTCAAACCCATCAACAACAAGGAATCCGTTACCTTGTATTTCATGATCATCATATCCCTTATCAGTTAAATACGCGCTTATCTTAAGCCTTTTAATTGTGTCTGCCGAATTTATATCAACATAAATATAATACTGCTCTACTTGGTGTACTGCCATACTCTATCTCCGTTTATTGTTTATTTAATTTAATTTTATGCTTGCACTTGGTGTTACCATGAGCAGTGCATCGATGACCTTTATCGTCACTGTAAAGGCTGACAGCCCCGCATATACCATTTGGTGCCACAACACCGTTAACAGCACACACGTAAATTATATTTTTTATTTTTCTTTTCATACTCTATCTCCGTTTATTGTTTATATGGTTAAATTCTATTAAATGCCGTTACCGCAATGTCTTCAATAGGTATGCAGTTTTTTTCAGATATAGACTTAACCATATCCTCCATAGCTTGCTCGTTCTGCCTAAACCATGAGGTACGCGTAAACAACCGGAATGAAGTCGTTGTTGAATTATCTATTCTTATATGGCACTTAGTGCATATAAAATATTGTCTACTTATCATTTCTCTATTCCTTATTGGTGTTTTCTAGCTTGTTAATTAACTTTCTAGCTGCAATCTGCGCGCCACTATACCGCTTGTAAGCTTTATGACTTGTTAGCTTTACTCCTGATACTGTCAAGGCGTAACCGTAAGTATTATGTCTTATATCACCCTCATACCTACCGCCCCTTGCGTTTATTTCTAGTTTATATTTTCTATCTCTGAAGATATTATCTATTAAGCTACTCATTCTTTACACCTCCGTTTATTTACCCATTAATTGTGCAATAGCTTTATAGTGATGGCCTCTTGTTATCTTGCCAGCTTGTAATTTTTTATCTAATTTTTCTATTTGCTTTTCTATGCTCATTGTTTATATCTCCGTTGTTGTTAAATTAATTATCACCACTTATCTTCAGAGTGTAAGTCCATATGATTACAAGGGCTTATCATGGTTGCACAATACTCATTCCAATTAAGCCTTAACTGATCGCTATTGTACTCCGATAAATCCCCATTATTCCTATGATAAACAGACATGATTGATTCTGCTTTAACAGAGAAATGATCATATTTATTTAACCAGCAACCACATGCAGTTTGCTTTCCATTATCAAAAACCCATGATTTAGGTTTTAAATTACAACTAGGGCATTTACTCCAATCACCTTTAACATCCTCGTAAGCATCTATACAAAATATAAAGCCATTTATCCTGTATCCGTGATTAAATCCTTTCATTCTCTTAATCCTTCTTTGTTGTTAACCTTGTTAAATCTTACACCCGCAATGCTTTTTACCGGCATGGCGAACTATTGGCTTTTTAAGCCTTGATTCGCAGTAATAGCACTCGCCATCACTAAGGATTATTACACCTACAATTAAAACGAATGGCGATATTAATAATATAAGTATTAGTTCCATCACTATATTCCTTCTTGTGGTTTGATTAGTTATTAACTTGCTTTATTTTAAACAATACTATCATTTAGACACCTATAAACCCGATAGGCATGCTTTGCTTAATACATTCATTATCATTCAATCTTATCAAACTACTTATCAGGAAGGTTTTTTACAAGACCTGTTACTTGGATATCAACATCGTACGTTTAAATTTCCTGTTTATTGCAAGCTATAATGACGTAAGCTTACAAACACCGTGTCTTATCCACCTACTCGAACCTAATAAACTGGTTAACCCCAAGTAAGCTTTGCCCATTTCACTTTCGTTTATAAGCTGGTGCTGTTTAATAATCTTTTAACTCTTGTTTGGTAAGCGGATTGTTTTACGATAGTTACCGAGAATATCGGCAGCATGAAGATGTTTGAAAGGGGTTGTGTCTACTGTCATCAGAACCATTCTCGGACTTGAACCGTAAATGCTAACTAAAACATCGAGCCACCTCTAAAGGATTTGAACCTTTACCAGACAGCAGACACAAAAAAAGGCTTATAGTTTCAAGCCCTGATAATATGGGTGGCAATGATATCTGTGAGAGTTTCCCCACGAATACCAAGACCTGAAACTATAAACCCTATTATCACTACCAATTACAAACAGCTCTCACACTGCAACTACATTGTATTACTTACTGGTCTCCTGTTCAAGTTGTTTGATTATTGGATTTAAAACAACCTCAATAACTTCATCGTAATACTTTCCTCCATAATTTGCGCCTATCCCACACCTGATCATTTCTACCGCGCTAGGGTATTTGCATTCATTTGATATTAACTTTCTATCGCGCTTTACAGTTAGCAGTTGCTTTAATTCACTCATTACTTACTATCTCCTTGGTTACATTGAGTATGAAAATTTAAGATAATCTTTTTTACTTACCTTTATATAACCTAATCCCGAGTATGAATCTCCACCATAACCACCATTCTCATGCTCATCTATAAAGTAACAGCCAACATTATCATCATCAATATCAGATTCATTAGAGCCATCCTTGCGCCTAGTAAATCCTAAAACCATATCAGCCTCGCAGTCGTCAAGTATATCTTTAATCTCAGCAACAAAATCAGCACTAAACCTTTTATTAAGCTTTAACATTGTTCTTTTTGACTTGTTCATATCGCAAATATCCCACGGGCACATAAAATCAGCATCCCAAGGAAATACGTTAAACGGTAAGTATGCTTCCTCGCTTGGGGGAGGTGTTACGCTTTCAATAAGTTGCTTTACTTTCTTGTTATTCATCTTTCTAAACCCTTATTTATTGTTGATGGGTTAATAGTAGATTAAAAGATTTGACTTGTCTATTAAAATTTATTAATATTTACGAAAGATTAGCAAAGGGATATAAATCAATGAGTAAAAAAATAAAATCGTACAACCTCAGTAAAGATGTAATTAAAGCAATTAATGATAAAGCGCTATCTGATGATCGCAAGGATAGTGATTGGTTAAACAGATTTCTAACTAAGCACTTTAAGTTAGACGTTAAGCCTAAAGCTAAAAAAGAAGTGATTAATAGTAATGATGTTGTTGCCGGCAATGTTCCATGCTCAAACGGAACATATGAAGTTATGCAATCAAGTATTGATACATGGTCGCAGGCTTACCCTGATGTTGATATAGGTGCAGAGCTTAATAAAGTGGTGGCATGGCTTGAGTCGAACCCTAAGAAGACTGTTAATGGCTGTAAGAAGTTTTTAAACGGATGGCTTAATAGAGCGCAAAACTCTGCTAAGTCATCACCTAAACAATTTGGAAATAAAACTGACGGTAACCTGTCAGCATGCGAGGCGTTTATAAATGGATAATTCAAACAAACAAGAATTTGCTAAAGTATTTTATGCTATGGGTGAGTTTTACGACAAGAAAGTAAGTACTGAGTTATTAGGCATGTACTTTGATGATTTAATCGAGTTTAGTATTGAGCAGGTTCGCTTTGGTGCTAAGTCACATAGGCAAGACCCAAAACACGGAACATTCTTCCCTAAGCCTGCTGATATTATTCGCCACTTAGAAACTGGCAAGTTGTCACCTGAAGAACAAGCAGAAATAGCATGGGCTGAAATTATGCAGTGCTTACGTAGAAATGGTGCTTACGGTGGGTTAAAGATTGAAAACAAACAAGCTATTGCAGCATTTAAGGCTTTTACTACTTGGAAAGAGTTCTGTGCAATGGATGCAAGCAAGCTAGTTTGGGCTAAAAAAGAATTTATGAGTATGTATTCAACTTACGATAAAACACCGCTTGAAATGCTTCCTAGCTCGTTACCGGGGTTAGTAGATTTACATAACCATAAAGATAAGCATGCTGCTTTAGGTGTTCAATCTGCTGGCGATATTATGGCGAAGTTGAAAGCAAAGCGTTTAGACAATAACCAACAATAGGAAGTATAGAATGCATTACGACGAACAGAGAGAAAAAGAGTTATTAAAGCCTTGGTTGATGCAAGGTGATTGCTTAGAGCGAATGAAAGAGATTGAAAGCGGTAGTGTTGACATGGTATTGACAGATCCACCTTATGAGCTATCAAAAAGCAAAGGCGGTGGAATGATGGGTAAAGGAGGTCGAAAGTTCATGGAAGAGGTTAGAGCTGACGACATGATTGACGGAATTGATACATCGACGTTTCTTGATTCCTGTCTTTCACTATTTGATAAAAAACAAAAATTTTGTGGCGTATTTACATGCTCAACAAAGCAGGTTATTGAGTACATTACATGGGCGGAAGAAAACAAGCTTCAATATGGCATTGGTGTTTGGCAAAAAACAAACCCAGCACCACTTTGTAACTGCAAGTATCTAAATGACGTTGAGTATTGGGTTTATATCAAAGGCAATAAGTCAAAGATACTTGGGAATTACAAAAGTAAGAGCATGGTTTACACAAGCCAGATAAACAAGAAAGATAAAGCCAAGTACGGACACCCAACCTGCAAGCCAGTAGAGCTGATGCAGAAGTTTGTTTTTAATCACACTGTTGAAAGTCAAACAATACTTGATCCATTCATGGGTAGCGGTAGCACTGGAGTAGCTTGTAAAAACACTAACCGAAAGTTTATAGGCATTGAGCTTGATGAGGGCTATTTTAATATTGCTAAAGATAGAATAAATAGTTTAGACAACAACCAACAATAGGGAGTATAGAATGAAAAAAGTATTAGACGCGTGTTGCGGGTCAAGAATGTTCTGGCTTGATAAAAATGATGATAGAGCGCACTTTAACGACATTAGAAAAGAATCACATATATTGTGCGATGGTAGAGAGTTGGTAATAAGCCCAGACACCGTAAGTTCTTTTGTTGACATGCCTTTTGATGACGAACAATTTAGCCTTGTTGTTTTCGATCCGCCACATCTGAAAAATGCTGGGGATAATAGTTGGCTGGCTAAAAAATACGGCAAGCTAACGGGTGATTGGAAGAGTGATCTTAAAAAAGGGTTTGCAGAATGCTTCAGGGTATTAAAGCAAGATGGAACATTAATATTTAAATGGAATGAAGATCAAATCAAAGTTAGTGAAATATTAGCTTTGACAGACCAAAAGCCTCTGTTTGGGCATAGGTCAGGAAAGGCGTCTAATACTCATTGGATATGCTTTATGAAAGACAACAACCAACAATAGGAGAGTGAGAATGAATATTAAGGATTACGAGTTTGTAGACATGTCAAACCCTGAAGTAATTTCTGAAAATGAGGTCGCTGTTACGCTTGGCGTGAAGCATACCCCGTGGTTAGCATTATTTAAAAGTGATGTAATAGCACTAGCTAAACATTTTAAATTAACGCCAGAAGATTTAAATGAGTAACCAAGAACTAAAGCCGGTTGATATGACCGGCTACACTAATAAAATGTGGTTTGATGAAATGAACGCTTATCTTACTTTGATAATGACGCCAGAAGACCCTAAACCACACGAAAAGCAATTAACAAGGGAGGGAAAGATTAAGCAAGCAGCACGAGTTAAATTAATGGTTCGTGCTGAGTTTTTAAAGCGGTTTCCTGAATTGCTAGATGGTGAGTTATTTGAATAGCTTTCCAATTAAACCAGTTACAGGGTCAACTTTATGGCCCTGTGCTGAATTTAACCTGTCTTTTGCTTCATCACGTAAAACACCGAAGTAAGCATTAACCCACAATATTAATGGCGCCAGCAAAAAACCAACAAACATATAACTATCTTTAATGACTTTTAGCATATCGGCATCACCAGTAACAACAGAGTAAAACCAACCAAAAGAAAACAACAAGGTTACAAACCCAATCACCTGCCAAGCTTGGTAGGCTATTTTTGGCCTAGTTGATTGCTTGTTTTTAGCGTCAGCCTCTAACATTGTTTGCAATGACTTGTGCGATTGCTTTATCTGCTCAATTTTAACGTCGTATTCTTTTGTTAAGACTTCTGCTTGTTGCTCTGGTGGCAGCTTGTTAATTGCCTCGCTTATTTCGTCGCCTGTTGCGCTTAATGGTAATTTATCAGCATCACCAAGAAAAGCGTTAACACCCTCGACAATTAAAGTACCTGTGCCAGGTAATGCGGTTTGTATTGCCGCACTACCTAAATTTTTAATAATATCCCAAAGTTTCATAATCACCCTCTAATAATGAATATATAGCGACCAATCCTTGCTTGGTTTTATTTCGCCACCCAGCCTGTGTTTCCGGTACTGGTTTCCTTAACGTATAGTGTTGCGCCAGCGCCGCCAGAAGGGTTCCAGAACACGCTACCAGTATTAGCAGAGATATTGCCTACAGGGTTTGTTATTGTTGCAGCATAGGTGTTTCTATCTAACATCATGCCTAGCGTATTAGTCCATAAGGTCGTGACTGTGGAGAAATTATTTCCGCTAGTTTGTGTTGCTGTAATTGCATTTGTACCGAGTTTTGTTATAGCTGTCACCGCACCATTAGAGCCATCAAGGTTATTAGCTTCAAGCCTTAGATTCTCCATAACATCACTGGTTGCATCTAACTGCAAGCATCGTTTAGTGTTGTTTGCTTTTAGTTCATTCCCTTTAACCAACTGGCTAACCCCTGCACCCATAGAAATAACGCGCATTGGCACATCATGATCTATACACTCATTATTAACAGCTCTACCTAATACTCTGACACCAACAGATCCAAGGTTTGTTTTAACCCCTTCAACATCATAACCACTAACATTAATGCCGAAATTCTTTACAGAGCCGTCACGAATAACAACGCCACCTGCAGGATCAACTATTCCTTGGTTGTTAGTGTCGAAACTTCCTATATTTTCGATCACAGCATTGTTACTTGATACGTCAACAGCGGTAGCATTAAAGTCAAATCTTAAAGCTATGGTTGCAGATGGGAAATATCCTTTGATTGTTGTGTTGGAGAAACTAACATCTGTTGGATCGTTATTATCTGCTGAGGCATTACCTATCTGCATAACACCAGAAACAACATTATTAGTTCTTAATTGGTTTAAGGTGTTTTTACTGCCTTTAACATCGGTTAGCGTTGCTGTTGCTGCCCCGCCTCCTAGTCCATCAGCACAAAAAATCCTAAGTATAGGGCCATCACTAGCACCAGTATTAAGTCTAGTGAGGGTGTTGTTATTAATGCGTATATTCTGCATTGGCCCCACAGCAGGAAAAACCGCCATAATTTCATCAATAGAATCTTGCTCTACTACGTTATTATTAACGTGAATATTCTTTGAAACTTCATTTGATGTTCTATTAGCTAACCAAATGCCGCCGCCAGTAACATCACCAGTCGTTATTTTCCCTCTGTTATCTTCGATCCAAATATCTTCTGTTGACTTAAAACATTCTATCATGGACGAGTGTTTTAAACCCTCTACTATCAAATCGTTGTTTTTGATGTGACCGCCAATAACGCCACCTAACATAATTAATTTAGGGTTTAGCGTTGCCGTATTATTACTAACTCTGATAGAGCCATTAACAAAATGGACGTTTTTATCTGCTGTTGCAAGCGTGCCAAATGTTTCATTTACAACTAGCGACACAGGCATTACGCTTGATGTGAAAGTATCTCCATCTGTAAACAACTTCAACCCGTCACATTGTTTTCCTGTTGGTATTTCAATGGTAGCTTGGATTTGCAACTCAGTTAACGATGATATAACAGTTGCGGCAGAGGCTAAGGCTGCGTTAATTGCTCCACTATTATCAGTAAGTGAGGTTGACGCACCGAACTGCTCCGCTGTCACATTATAGTTAACTACAATTGCTGCTGACTGGCTCACCTCGTCACTAGCAATGACGCCAAAAGTATCGGCTGTGCCAGTTCCACTGATAACAGTAAAGTCTGCTTTCCTATCTGCTAGATACACCTTTTTACCAGCAGGAAAGACAGTGGTAAAAGCTTCGTACTCTGCTACAGTGTTAAAGTTATATGTTTGTGATAGGTCGTTGATTAAATCCTGACTAGTTACCCCTTGAAGCAACACCCAATCATCCGTGTCGAATTCAGAGCCAGAAGCGCCAGTTGTAAAAGGTAGCGGTGCGGTAGGTATGTAAATATCTCCCGTGTCAGCAGGGAATCTATGGGCGCGCAAATCATTAACCACTAAGTTTGGTGTTATATTTCTTATAGGATTATCAAATAAAACACCTAGCTTGTTTAATGCACCTCTCAAAGTGTCGGTTACTACACCTCTCCTATTTGTATCGGTCAACTCCGAAGAGTTAGCAACTCTATCAATGTGCCCAAGGTTGCAGGATAAGCCCTCTAGTGAGGTTGTTCCTACTGGTTCATTTCTACTTGTCGAGCATGCGTTTGGTATGTCTATACTAGCCATTTTTTACCCTTAAATTTCGTTTTTAACATTTTAACACGTTATCGCTTTACACTTACAATTCTGTTTCAGCCCTAAGAGTTACGCTTGTAGAGTCAGTTAGCGCATTGTTTGTTATGTTTCTTATTTGAATGGTTAAATTAGCTGCGACTGTGTTAAAGCCTACATCAGCAAACACAGACCATCCAACAGAAGAACCGCCCAAGCCTATCCATACACCAAGAGGGCTTCCGGTGACTCCACTGCCAGTGCTTAAAGTTGCCATTACTTCATACTGAGAGCCAATACCCGTAGAGGTTGGGACATAGCTGCCTGTCGTTGATGAGTCACCTATCGCCCTGTACTGACCGTTAGATAAGAACTCAATTAAAGACCTTGCTGATTGGTTAAAACCAGATGACTCAACGGTTATGCTTGAAGGTAGAGATACTTGCCCGCCAACTGATGCACTAATAGATACTGAAGCTGAGTTTATATTTTCAGTAAACGAAGAGTCTCTTATTTCCAATGTTGCGATAGCAGTGTTTGAGCCTTCGTTGTCACCTTCGCGCGTAACTGTCCATGCCCTGTCCTGGCTTACTTCAAGCCACTCTCCTAAATTATCGCCTGTTATTTCATCACCGCTAACCTGCGTAAGTCTCGCTTCAAAATTGACGCCAACACCAGTAGAAGGGTTTGCTATATAACCTTCAGAGAATCCGCCGGATGCCGTGAGCAATCCACCTGTACCTACAGTTATTGTTGATGTAGAGTCATCAGGCTCGCTTGATACTGAAAATGATGTTACCGATTCAGGCAATAAAACGCTAGATTGCGGAGGGTTTGCATTATCAAGTTCGTACATTTCCGGTACGTATTCAACTAGCTCAATATCAGTCCTTCCGTCTGCCTGCGGCTTTCTTGTGGTCAGCAAGAAGTCAGAAGCCGTAACGCTAGACGCCTCAGAGATAAAGTACCTACTGCCCAATTGATTTCCAGAGGGTTCAGCAAGAAATGCTCCTGATAATCCTGAAGCTATAAAGCCAAATTCAGTATCATTTCTTGGTGCTGCTGCCACTGTGTTACTGGTGTTTCCTTGATCGTCTGTAATGTAAACCACGTATGATTCACCGTTAACAGGCTCGAATCTTTCACTAGTTTCATAATTATCACCAGTAAACGAAAGTATTTCACCTGAGAATAAATTCATATCATTAGGATCAACCCATCCAACACGCTCTAGCAACCCAACAAGCATCCCGTCGCGCAAAGTTGTATCTGTCACTGTTCTACGTTGATATATTATTCTTCGCATTTCTAGGTTGATTCTATTCCACGCCTGAAAGAAGTTGCGACAACCCGCTAGCTTTATTTCTAGTGCTTGGTTTCCTGTTCCTGTACTTACAATTTCACCATTGCTGTCAACCCTTCTGTAAAGGATTCTTTCCGTATTTGTTGTAGGGTCAACATACGACAATTCAACAGAGTCTTTATCATCCGGGCGCTGAAGTAGCCATGATTGCTTACTTGAATTACCAACAGTTACGCGGCGATTAAACATAGCGGTCCTGATTGGTTTAGTCTCATCCCTTGTAAAGTCCCATACTCCACCGCTTTTAAACGGGCTAACTCTTGCAGCGTTACATATTGACTCTATCCGCTCACCTAACCCAACGTTTTTATTATCAAAGGTAAAATCAAAATATCCTAATTCTTCATGAGGCAGGCTATCTAATATCCCGTAAAGACCCTCCATATTGACAGTTGATTGATTTCTTCTTGCTAGTGTTATCAGGTTGTGGGCAACAGCATCAGCAAAAGTCCTAGTTGCCGATATAACGTTGACGTCGTAAACACCTGTAGCTCTGTTGTAAGTTGGCAGCATGCGAGTAACATCAAGGTTATTTCTATTTCCGCTAGCAGTTATAGCAAATGTTGTAGCTCTTCTTTGCCAAGATATAGTTGTACCTGTAGAGTTGTCTAAACTTTCGTACGGTGTTATTGATTCAAAAGTCTCTAGCTTTACCTGTTGGCTTGCGGCTCCATCCTGTTGAGGAGTTATTCTTCTTGCTCTCATTCTGTACTGAGAGGCCGTCATCGCTGGAAATTCGTCCTGAGTGAATTTAGTGGTTCTAAATTGAGGGTCTAAGGTTTTCCCTGTAACTGTTTCTGTTTTTGTAAAAACAACACCGGAAGGCGTTTGATCACTGTTAAGTATTTCTATTTGAAATTCTACAGTTATAGATAATTGCTTGCCGCTCTCTGTTCTTATGCCTTGTGGCATTTGCCAGTTTGACCAAACCTCAACAGCTTGAGTTCCAGGTATGTCAAAATAACCTACATGACTATTTATAAGCCCTTCAGAATCAGAAGAAGCTAAATATATATCATCAGGGGCTTCGGTTATTGGCGTCATTGTGTCTATTTCAATAACAGTCCTTTCTGATACTATTGATATGCTGACAATCTCAAATGTACCGATCACATCATCTGGTCCAAAGTTAAAGCCAATGTATATGATTGAATCACTAAGCGTTAAAAAGCCACCGGCAATTAGTGACAAATCAGAAACTATAGTACTTCCTTCTATCATAGTCAGTACTAAGTTAGTCGTTGTTCCTCCTGTTATAGTTCCAATCTCTCCAAGTTGCTGAATAGATTCATCATCAGGAGCTAGCAATACTTGACCATCAACAGGGTTGGCTGTTCTGTGTATAGTTAGAATGTCAGTAGGTATTACCTCTCCTGGTTGATACACTGTAGACGATGAGCCTGGTATTGATGAGAATGGTGTTTCTCCGTTTCGTATCTCTCCAACTTCGTATCTACCTTCGCCAATATAGCCTAGCTCATAAACAACTTTTAAGTTTCCAATATACTCAAAATAAGAAGGCTGTAAAAAATCAGGGTAACTAACAACTAAACCATAAATATCTGGAGTAGCTTCTCCTGGTCTAAATCTGTTTGATGCTGCCTGAAGCCCGTTGTTTGGTGATTCCGTTTGCTCTCCTGCATCACCCGGCAAAGATGGGGCCAAAGAAAGCGATATGGCTACAGCGACAATAATAATTACAACATAAACAAGACCCTCGTAACCAGGTCGGCTTATTATTGATACAGCATCATTCTCACCAATAGTAAAATCAAGCAAAGACTCGTCAATAACTTCGTCGTCAGTGCTAAATATAACTTTGCTGTTAAGCATTATGGTCGTGCTTAATCCGTTGGACATTTCCTCAGAATTAGGCCATTGCTCACACATCCAATCTAAAAGATTAGTTCCCGTCTCGACATTGTATCTATCAGGTGTTGTTATGTTTGCGGGATCTCTATGATGAAGAATTATCGACATATTTGTAATACTCTACTCTTTCGTTGATTGCATTTATTAATCTGTACTTGTCGAATCTTACACCCATACCATCAGTAGAGTGAAGAACACCGCCGCATAAGCACCGGCCAACATGGACAAGGTTATCACCTCTGAATGCAGCCATTATAGCACCATTGGTAGGCTGGCACTTATCATACCTTTTTGAATTTAGCGCCTCTTTGGCTGCGACGCTAACATTACAAGCCTCATCAACATATCCGCCTATTTGTGGAAGCTCAATACCATCGATTTTTCTAAATGAGTCAATTACTATCCCCCAGCAATCGAACTCTTCTGGACCTTCTGCCCTGTTAACCCACGGCTTACCAATTGTGCTATTAATATAATCCTCAGCATTCATCCTATTAATACCTCTAATCCTGGGAAGTCTTGCGCTAAATATCTTTTTGAAACCGTTATGCTGGCAGGGTTATCATCTTCAAATAACAATGCTGCATCTTCGTTGTCTAATCCCGCAGATGAGCAAAACAATGTTATTGGCGTTGTCATTGGTGTACTTAATGAGGTGCCACGATAAACCCTATATATTCCCTCTATAGGCGTTAAGAATCCCGCGCCATTTATTTTATTTAACTCTTCCTTTACCATTTTACCAACGCGACCAAGCTGCAATTCTAGGCTGACAGTGGTTTGGTTTGATTGCTGTACTGGAGTTATCTCCATTGCTGCCGGTTCAAACTCTACCATTTGACCGGCGTTTCTATCTGCAGTCGATTCTATGCCGAATGTTTTAGGCTCGAACTGCCTAGATACTAAGCGCCTGTTAATGCCTTGAGGGTGGTATATTTCAAACGTTTCAAAATATATCTCTCTTGGTTTAGTGGTAAAAAACCGCTTTGCTTCTGCTGTTGGCATATTATGTCCTAGGTGAGTTTACTACTCTATCAAAATCAGATATCCAAGAATCTGCCATGTAACCGGTTAACTCTGAAAGCTGAAGGATAAAATCGTCGTGCGCCTCATCTTCGCTAGCTATTTTACGTATTAGTACCCTGGCCGAGTAAGTAAATATAGAATTAGTCTCAGACCTTAATTGCGGATAACCATCTAGAGTAAATCTAGCCTCTTGAGTGTCAACGTTTGGATCTTCAATCAATATCGGAAAGTTAAAGAAAGGCGCGTTGGTTTTCATGCGATTGATGCGCAGCCATGATTGAAACGCCCTAGCCTCGTCTTTAGTAAAAATAAACTCCACATTGTAAAACACTGGTGTATCTTCACTAAACGGCTCTATAAATGACGGCCCAGAAGTGACAGGTGATTCACGAAAGCCCACAACTTCATCACGGCTTTTACTTGCTTTTATTGATGGTCTTAGGCCAGTTGGCCAGTTAATATCTGCCACTAGTTTCTCCGGTTAGCGCCTAGGCGGTCAGTTGTATTATGGTTCTTGTTAAAGTTTCTATTCATGGTGCTACCAACTTGCGCGGATTGTTCGGCAATTATCTGTATAACAGTCTGTCGATCAACACCTTCCCCTTGCTGAGTAACGCTAGCTGTTTGCCCAGGTAAAGTGTTAACAACAACGTTCAATGAAGTTTCACCGCTACCACCACCAGACATTGCATTCTTCATTTCTGCATTGCTAAACACCTTGCCATTATTGCCGGGTATCATTAACATTTCAGGCTTGTTTTTTTCTCCGACTTCATAAAGGCTTCCAGCTGCAACTGGCCCGCCATGCTCTCGACCACCAGCTAAAGAAAGCCCCTGAGCAAGACCGACAGTCGATGCTATACCTGCCGCCGCTGGTACTGCGTTAGCGCCAAAACTAGCAAGTGACGCAAGCGCTGCTGGTGTTGCATAAGCTGCTGACAATGATGCAGCTGTTGCCGCCCCTGTGGCTGCTGCCGTTGTTTGCCCTATCGCTGCTTGTATACCCATTTTTATCAAGGCGCCGATCATCTGCGTAACAACAGATTGAGCAAGACTTCTAACTGCTTGTTTGCCATCTTGAGCGCCAGAAACAACACTGGCAAATGTCCCTATGGCTTGATTTTCCAATGCTTCATAGTTAAGGATAGAGTCTTGAGTTGATTTCTCATTTATACCGCGAATCCTTTCCTCTGCTTGTCGTCTTAGCTCAACCCGTCGATCTTCATATGACTTTTCAGATTCAATCTTAGCCTCTTGAGCTTGGTTTAGTAACTCCAAGTCTCTAGCTAACCTTTCTCTTATTTGTTCCTCATCGGTCAACCCTAGATTGGCAGTACTAGAGCCTAAAGAGCTAAGTTTTCTTTCGTCAGCCGCATCTTTTCGCTTTTGTGCAGCTGCATCTTCTTGCGCCTGCTTCAGTCTAAATATAGCGCTTATTTGCTCGTCAATATTAGCAGGTATTTGCTCACCAACTTTCAAACCTAACTGTTGTGCTGTTGCGTATCTGAATGCAGCCTCTTCACCTTGCTCTAGAGCTATTATTTGTGAAGTAAGCGAAGAGCTTAATGAATCCAAAGCATCAGAGCGTTTTTTACTTGATTCCGTTCCTTTTTCTAGCGCTTCATCAAAATCACCAAGAGATTCTTTTAGTAGGTCGATAACCTCTTGAGAGTTTGTAGCAGACACTGATGCGGTATTTATCCGCTTAGCCATTTCTATAAGTTTTTTGTTTGGCTTATCTATATTTACAGCTAAGTCAGAAACAACAACAGCCAATTGCTGAATTGATTTAGCATCCTTGCCTTCTTTAAATTTACCTATGGCTTGTACAAATTTTAGCGCCTGTTTTTCACTAATACCAAAATCATCTGACAAACCCTCAACAACATCTCTAAGATTGGCTATTTCAAGAATTGTACCCTTATAGGTGTTACCTAGCTCCATTAGTGTTTCAAATTGAGACTTACCTGATTGTTTTGCTGCCTTTTCTAGGTTTTTAAGTCCAGTAACTGCATTATCAATAGTCTCATTTACAGCGATAAAGCTTTCCCATGACTCGACAGAATCATCAACCTCCTCTCTTGCTGCTTTAAGCGCTTCTTTAGCTTTTACAATACCTAAAGCAAGTTCTACCTTTGCCGCCGCCTCTGATTTCTTGGCTAGCTTTTCGATTGACTCGGATAAAACTAATACACCGCCATCAGTCTCGGTCACTATCTTCTTAAGCGCCTCTAATGCCTCCTCTAGTTTTTGCGCGCCAGTTTTTGAATTAAGTAGAGATGGCAATAATATACCTGCAATAGATGCAGATATACCAGCCACAGCACCAAGCAACGGAGCGCCCAATACGAAACCTAAATCAGCAGATTGCTGAGAAAGCGCAAGCATGGCAGATTGTCCACCTTGAACCTGTCCAATAAATTGTTGCAACTGAATACCGGCCTGTCCAGCACCACGCCCAATACCAGATAATCCGTTTTTTACGCCTTTGGCTGTCTTGGTTGTTTGGGTGTCCAAACCTTTAAAGCTTTTTATTATCTTCTTGTTTTGATTATCGATTACATCAATTGACTTTATGGCCCCTGATGTGTCCATATCGACGGAAAACGAAATACCATCTACAGTCTCAGTAGCCATTAGTGTACGTCCCTAATTTTATTTATTCTTGCTAGATTTGCCATGGATTCGTCGTACTCTTCATCGGTTATGTTATCAGCGCCATTTTTCTCAGGTGGGTATTTAATATCCATCATCTGATTAAACTCGGTCATAGTTAGGGATAGCGCTTCATCTTTGGTGATATCAAGATGAACTCTAGCGGTATTGATAAAATCCCATAAATCGATAGTTTTTGCTGCTTCGCCTTTGGTTTTCTTCTTGTCTTTATTTACGCCAGATATTCCATGCCTTAGCAACCCAGCCGCCACTATAACTTGTTGTTCAGGCGTTATTGTTTGCGATGTAGATTTCTTTAGCTTGAATGTTCCGTTTCTGTCTACAGTATCAACCAGTAAGTTTGATATGTCTTTGTCGCTGCATGCACGTATTACTTCAGCAGATAAGCCGATAGTATACATATTGTAATCGTAAAGCGCTTTTGTGTTTTCTGGATAATCATTAATGCCGTGCAGCACGCTGTAATGATCAATAAGCTCTTCGCCATTACCAAGCTTCATGATATTTTCAAATGATGGTGTTAAGTTGTAACAACTACCACCTGCTTTTATTTCAAAGTGTCCGATGTCACATTTCATAGATAGAATCGGGGCATGATACCCCGTCCTTTTTAGCTTTCGATAATGTACGCTACTACGTCAGCAGTCCCGCCCGTTACATCAGGCATGTTTGTTGAATCTGATAGGTACGCAGCAATCGTATGCAATGGAAGTATTTGAACGTCGCCAGCGCTGCCAGCAGCAGTCAAGCTAACATCAAAACCACCAGATACATCAACCGGATCGCCTAAGCCGCCACAAGTAACAGTCGCAGCAGTATCACCAAGAATGTTAATTGTTGGCGTTCCTGAGCCAGTATTTTCTAATACTAATCGTTGCAAAGTTCCAAGCTTAAATAGTAAATCATCAGTACCGGTAAGCGCGGTTCTCGTTACGTTTGTAGCTCCGCTAGCGTTACCCGCTACAGTGTCTATAGTTGCCATGATAATACTCCTATGGTGTATCGACTAAAGTAGGGCGATAAGCAGAGCTAGGCGCAATACTAAAGCCAGTGCTAAATGTTGATTTATCATCAACCGGATCGCTACGAGTAAACGCATTGATATTCATAAACGCGGTTAATGTTTTATCAGGCCATGTATAGCGAACTAAAACAATAGGCTGCTCATTAGCCACTAGCGCGTCAAAGTAGTACTGAAAGAATGCTGATTGATTTGATAATGTACCATCAGCAGAGCGAGACATACCTTCTACACTTAATGTAAAAGCAGAGTTAACGATTATTTGATCGTCGAATCCGCCTGAGTCATCAGCATAAACACTAGTTTCGTTAGCTGTAAAATCAAAGCCTTTTGTTGTGGTTGCGCCAATCGCTAGAAAGTTCGCTCCCGATATATCACCCGTAGGGCACAGAAAAGCTACTTCAAGTGTTGCTCTGCGTCCGACGTATTTATCAGTAATAGGACAGCCCATGCTATACCTCTCCTGTATCAGTTATTACGTTTAAGTTAAGTTCAAAATATCTACGACCTGATTGCAACCTATAAGGCCCTGCAACATCGCCAATGATATTAGCCGATATTATACAGTCAATGCGAAAGTTAGTCGAAATGTAGTCTTTTATTCGTTCGATGTAGTCTCTAGGGTATGAGATATCGCCCTTTCTAGCGCGGCTAAATGCCATGATTGACACCGACGGAGTTCTAAGTAAGTAGTTACCAACACCATTACCAGTGTTTTTAATGACTAGACATCTATCAGTATCGGCTAACTCATCTTCATTGAATTCATATAGCTGAACAGGTGGCGCATCTTGTGTAACTCCATCCCTATCAACAAAGCTAGTTAGCAATCCAGAGTTGCTTAATAAATCAAGTAAACTTTCTTCTTGAGCTTTTATCATTTTATTCTAAACCCGTTAATTATTATCTTTTGTATTGCTGGCGCTGATTCTTGACCGGTAAATGCTAACCTTAAAAATCCTTGTCCCGATATTGGATTCCATGCGTTACCCGTTTTGTTTTCTGGCGCTACTGGCTTCCAATTATCTAAACGCCCACCAGCTTTAGGGCTTTCTAGTGCAGCAGCATAGCCAACCGTATAGCCTAATGTGCCGCGATAGCCTGTCGATGTTTGCTCTACACGCCTAAACTGTGAGTTGATTAAATTACCAAATTCAACAGGCGCTATCTCTTTCGATGCGCCTGCAGCATAAGTAATCACCTTAGTCATTACCGCTTCAGCTTTATCTTTAGCAATACCGGTAACTAGCTTTCTGTAATTATTAGAAAGATCTTTAGGTGACTTACCATGCTTAAATGGCATTACATGGTACCGTAAACATAATCTGACGATTGGCCAAACATACTGTTATCAAAGATTGTTTGTCCTCTTACCTGTTGCGCACTAACCGTTAACGGGTCTGTTACGCTCCTGTGGTCGCCAAACATGATTAAGTCATCATTTCTAATAGTAGTTAAACTACCGGTTACAACTTCCAGTGCAGTCCAAAACGTAGACTTAGGGTGGAACTCTTGGCCAGTTTTATCTACTAGCTTTAAGTTGCCGCCCTGCTTAAATAACCCTTTAAACACTGTAGGGCTACCGTAACTAGTATCACCTGAACGTACATCCCTAGCGCCTGCAGTCCATACTGTAAACATGCTTGTGTATTTAGCGGACATCAGATTCACCAAAATAGAAACCAACGTCACGACTACCAGACGAACCCGCGGTAGTAATAAATTGCCTTGCGCGTTGAGGGAATGCAGTATTAACACAGCCAGCAGAATCAAGAATTAATATAGCCTCACCAAATTCTGAAGCATTCAAGCCTTGTCCGCCTTCGTTGTAGCTACTGTATGATTCAGCAGCACCGTTAGCGTATTTACGGCTTTTAATTTGTCCTTTACGGCTAGTTACAGCAGCAAAGTGACAAATAGTATTTATCTTAATTAATCGCGCTAAGTCCAAGCATTCGGAATACGAACCTTCTAAGCATGTATCAAGCTTACAACTCACAGCTAATATAATGCCCTCAATAGCTGCATCTGTTGCTGTTAGGTCTGGACAAAACTCTCTTATGTCGAGTGCTGTTACTGTTAATGACATATTGACTCTAAAGGTTATTTGAATTGGTTAAATTATAGCATGTGGTGATTAATTTAAAAATAGTGTTGACTTGTACGTGAATTCACTTACACTACAGTTAATTAATCAACGGAGAGAAAGAATGAAAGAGTTTTATAAGTTTAGCGTTAATTACGACGAGTGTGGGCTGGGGGTCTGGCTTAGTAAATATTTTAGTCTACATGAAACCCCTTGTTATCATTACTGTGTAGATGAGTTTTCTAAAGTAATAATTAGAAATGAGCGCCCGTCCGATGGCGAGAGTATTGCCGCATTCGCCAAGCGTAAGGGCGTAAAGATTCACAAGATACACAAAACACACAGTCGAAAGGCGTTTGACACCAAAGAAAAGGCATATAATAACTTCATGTACCTAAAAGGGTTGCAGTTAACTCATTTACAAAGAGATATAAAAGTTATTAAAGAGCTACTCAGATTTAATAAAGATTATAAATACTCAGATTTAATCGACCAAGGGCATAGCATGCTAATGCCTAGTACTAAATCTTTTGTAGATGAAAATATAACCTTTGATTAATAGGCTTTAGAGTTATGGCATCAACTGAAAAAGAATGCGCCTACGTAGAATGCAATAAAAAATTCTACGGAGGCAAGAGGGCAAGATATTGTTGCGATAAGCATGGGCAGTATCAACGACGACTTGATAAAAAGGAGAATAAAGATGAATAACGGATACAAGGCGCTATTGTTTTTGATTGGAGTTATGGTGATTATTTTTTTGCCACCTCTAATGGTTGGTGGTGATTATGTCATAGATCTTGGGGTGTGGGTTAAGCGTTTCTTATTTGAGGCGTTTATAATCTCGCTAATACTTGGAGCATTGATTGGTAAGTTTGCGGAGAGTGAAGATGAAAAATAAAGATACTATCTTAGATATTGAGCGACGATGCGATGACCATATTAAACCGCAGACTAAAAAGGTTTATATCATTGCCTCAGTGCTTATTGCTGTTTGCCTAGTTTTTTTATGGCGGGTTTCAGTATGAACAAAACAAGCATGACTCAAAATAAACGTAATCGAATTCTAGGTTGGTCTGATGCAGAAAAGATGGTTTTTCCAAAGTTTCACGGAAAAATACCTTTATCAGAAATGACTAACAAAGTTAACGAGGTTAGTAAAACAACAAGGACTGAAAGCCATGTTAGAGCAAAAATGAATATAATGGGCTTTTCTGTTGTCGTTAATGGAGGGTAATATGGACTCAATAGCTGATTTTATTAGCAAAGATAAACGCATAGAAGAACTAGAGAAAATGCTTTTACTGGCCACTAAAAATGTCGCTCAATGGAAGTGTAAATATTGGAAGCTCGCAAAAAAGAACGGCATGAAAAAACCGGCAACAAGAAGCGAAAAGGCTGTGAACTTAATAAAAGAAGATAACAATTTGAAGCTTAAAGATATTGCCGATAAGTGTTTCTTAAGTCTCGGGCATGTCAACGACCTTTCTAGCGAAGTAAACAGGGGTTTAAGGTGAAAGACAGGCTTATATCATTATCAACTAGGCAAGATGTTTATCGTGAAATTGATAAATTTATGGGTGAAAACCCGCAAGTTAAATATCGCGTAACACTAGCTGAAGTTGGCAAGAAAAGGAGTTTGTCAGCCAACAGAGCTTATCAGGCTTGGATACCCGCTATATCAGACGAATTAGCATTAACGATACCAGAGGCAACAAGATACATTAAACGTAACTTTGGCTTACCGATATTGCTTGCTGATGATTATATGGGTCCATTGATAGGTGAGGGTTTGCAGGCTAAAGGTTATTTTCAGCTTAGCTACGAACAGCAGATGATTGAAATGGAAAGATTACCAGTAACACGGCTTTTCGACACCGAGATGCACAACAGGTTGCGTGATGACTTGCAGAATTACTTTGGTTCGATAGGTTTAATTTTAGAGTACAGATAAACCGAGGGAGCAACCAATGCGCATAATAAAATCTAGCAAAGAAAGAAAGTGTTATTGCTGTAGTGTTGATATCCCTCGTAACAATTTTAGGTTCGTAGAAAGAAAGCGCCATTACTGTTTAGATAAGTGTGGCATAAAAAGAAAGTATAAATTAAGGGGTGAGTAATGGGAAATAACGCAATAAAAAAGGCTGCTGCAAAGAAGCATAATGACGCCGTAGCAGCAAGAAAGGAAGCTATCGAAGCTGAGCGCATAGATAGAAAGGATAACCCTGAAAGGTACAGAAGAGGACGAACTAGCAAGCTATCTATGCAAAGGTTGGCTGCTTATAGTGCTATGGGTATTTTGTATTAATAAAAACAATTAACACGCTAAGGAGTAAATGATGGGTTTTTATATAGGTTTGGCGATGGCTTTATTGCCGTTTTTGATTTTTATATTTGTGCTGTACAAAAAGGAAAAGTTAATGCATGGTTTTATGGCTGCATTGCCTATATTTCTTGGATTGCTTTGTGCTGCATACGTTATTGTAACAATAGAGCTTATTACTAGTGGGATAAATTAATTAAGGGGGGTAGATGATGAGAGTTGGATTTTATGTAAATGATTTGGAGTCAGTTGTTGGTAATTACGATATTGACGATGAAGATTTAATTGAGGAAATAGCAAAAGATTTTGCAGAGGAAAATCACCAGATAGATGAGCAAAGTGATATGAGGTTTAGTGTTTGCGTTGAAGATAGCAACAAGAAAATTCATGAGGTTTTATTTTATACCGAATATGACCCTAGATTTGAAGTTGAAGAAATCATCTAATTGCGTGGTAATAAATAAAAAACAAAGCCCCTACATTGCTATAGGGGCTTTTAGTTTTATATCTCTATAGGTACAAATACTCCTTTATCAAGTTTCATGGTGTACTCTTTCCCGTCATCGACATCAGTCCATATTACTTTTTCACCGACAACGGCGTGACCATTTGATTTATCAAAGTGATCATTACTAAATTCATCTTGCGTGTTGTGAATTGGCATAATTATTCCTATGGTGCTTTTATGCTGTTAGGTATTGGTGGTTCGTCTTATTTTATATACATTGAGTAGATGCTACCCGCTGGTTTCATTCCAGCATCATATTCAATAGCCACATTATCACCAGTAGTAACTGATACGCCAATGCCAGTTTCTCTCCCATAAGGGGCGTCACAGGTAAATATATGTACGACTGCACCGTTCTTAATAATCTTAAACACCGTTGTGTTGTCGCCTGTATCCATGTAGTAGGTAAGAACGTCAATTGTTCCGTCAGCAGGAATCTGAGCAGAGGCGTTAATACCTAAGCCGCTTACTTGCGGTCCATTAGCTGCCCCGTTTATTATTGGATAATGACCTGTGTTCTGAAGGTTAGCGCCCCACGATGTGAAAACATAACCTACGTCATTATCATCAACATACTTCTTGGTAGCTGGTTCATAATCTGCATCAGGGGTGAATGCATCAGTGTTATCTAGCTCCAATACGTTAGATTTATCTGCCTTGGCTGATACTAATTCTTGGATATCATCACTTAAAGCAATCACATCACGCGACTCAGTTAAAAATGTTTGCTCTAGGTAAGCGTAAAATTGCGTAATGCCTTCGATATCTAAAGTAGCACCTCGGAATTCTATAGCCCCAGTGCCTTGCGTGTTTTGTTCAACAACAAGATAAACAAACTTTTCATCAAGTACTTTAGCTGAGTTTTCTAGCTCTATTTCGTACGAGCCTGGTCCGCCTGCAGGATCAGAAGTTATACTGAACCCGCCGCCGTTATTCCAAACCGTATCGGTGTGGCTTCTATATAAAATAGGCCCGTCAATTTGTGTTTGGTCGTCAGCTTGGCGCATTGTCAACCTAACACCAGTTGCGTTTTGTGCAAATCTAAGGCGAAGCTTTTTAATTATTCTGTCGGCTGTTACCGGCACCCATGCAGTCCAATCACCTAATTGTGTTTCATTATCCATTGGTTGGGCTACTGCAGCCTGAAGGTTATCGCGCCTTATTACCACGTTGTCACCAGTTGAGCCATCATCATTGACCAATGTTCCTGCTGACAATGCTCTGGTGCCATCAATCATATCTGACAATATAGCAGCAGCACCATCTTCACCAAGCGTTAAGTTATCACCTATTCTGGCCGTGGTTCTTGTAAAGCCAATCTCGCCGTCAACAACTACGATATCTTCACTTGGTTGAGTCATCAACGAGTCTACTAACTCTTCCTCTGTAGCGGATTTAATTGGCGCTGTTCGTGGTGATAAATTAGCTACTGTTGCAGCATCACCAGGCAACCCACGCTCACCTTGAACAAGGCTAGTAACATCAACCCAATCAGCCGGAACGTAAGAGCCTTCAGCACCTGTGTATTGTTGGTATGCAACATCGCCAGAGCCATTATCGTCTAACTTGATGATTAAAAACTCATTACGAGCAAGTCTGTCAACTTCGCTTTGATTAGCTGCAAAATAAGTGTTTCTTGCTGCAGAGTCGGCATATACGCCTTGATTATTATCTGACTGGATGAACAGTTGAAAACCTGCACCTCCGCCGCCTCCTGTTGATGGGTAAGGCATTAGCTTTCACTCCTATCAATAACGATTCTGCAATGTGTTGCGCCTGCAATGCTAGCAAGTGTCACCCTTGCTTGAACTGCTGCACCTGAAATTACTGGCGGCGTATATGTGCCATCAGGTGATGATACCGTGGTTGCATTTATCGTTTCACTGTTTGAATCGCGTATAAATACATTACCAAGTGGCGAGCCATTTACGACAATGGTCCCACCTGTTGGTGTTACTGCGTTGGTGAAATCCCGTGCATCATCTGATGAATTGAAGAATTCTAAATACACTTGTCCGTCGTTGTATGAGGGGTCTAATGTATCGGTGAAGTAGTCACCATCTGTTACAGGTAATATTGAGCTACCTGCACTAGTTTTGAAGTTGTAACGTCTACCCATTTTGTGCGTCTCTATTTAGGTGAGTGTAGGCACTTACAAAAAGGCATAAAAAAACCTTCAGGTAAGTGAAGGCTTATTTTTTACTTGTGAAGGAGTTGTGAAGGAGTATTAGTGACCGCGCGGTCTATCGGCCTTCACCCCGACAAAGCTATTGTAACATTAAAATATTTTTTGGTAAAAGTGAGGTTTGGTGCTTGACTTGTAGTTCAGTTCAGCTACACTTATTCCATCAACAATAAATAAGGATTTAGAAAGATGATTATACAAGCACCAAACAAGATGCTTAACACAAAGTGCAGACCAGTAAGTAATAAAGAAAACATATCTGATGTTTTAGATTTGATGCTTTCAGATGTAATTAAATCTAATGGTTGCGGAATTGCTGCACCACAGGTCGGGATAGATAAGTGCATTATTTGGGTTTGTTGCAGCGCCTTTACTGGGTTTGTTATTAATCCAGCAATAGTTAATTGGTCTGGAAAATTAAAAAAGAGCAGAGAGGGTTGTTTATCATTAAAAGGACATAAATTAGTTAACGTTATGCGTGACAGAAAAATAACAATCGAAGGTATTGACTCGGACGGTGAAAGATTATCCATCGAGGCAAAAAACCAAAGCGCCTTTGTTTTTCAGCATGAGTTAGATCACTTGAATGGTGTAACCTTATTAGATCATCTAAAAGGAGATAGTAAGTAATGAGTGAATTAAAAGAAGAAAACAATAGAGATATAGGTGGAATAGGAAACTATTACGGCGGGCTAAGTGTAAACAAACAAGGAGAAAAATTTTACTGGGGTATAGAAAACTATGACGGTACATACTGGTAAGAAATTCCTCAGTATTTATATGTAGCTTTGAATAGCTTTCAAGATAAACTTGAACAGGAGGGCAGTAAGTAATGGCAATAGAAAAAAGGCTATGCAAATGCGGTTGCGGGCGGTCTAAATACGGTACAGAGCGATTAAAGTTTTATAACTCTGCGTGTGAGGCTAGACATAGACGAGCTAAAGAGAAGGAGAGTAAGAAGTGAATGTAGAGCTAGAAAGGAAAAAGCTAACGGAATTTATTGGTTATGATGAAGGTGGGCGAATTAGATCCAGTTTAAACAGGTATGCTAGAGCTAATTACAAGCCAAGGCATAAAGACAAATACCTTGAATTTATGAATGATAATGATTGCAGTTTTAACGAAAACCATAATCAATGCATGAATTCACCTTATTTTTTAACTCTTTTCACCTGCGTGAGTCAGCATGTCATGGGTGATTGTGTAGAGGAATGCCTTGATAAGGCTATAGATATATCAGAAGGTAAATAACACGCAACAAAAAGCCGCAATTAAGCGGCTTGTTTTATTTGTCAGCTTTCTTTGTCGCTGCTTTCTTTTTGGGCTTAGCCTCTACATGGCGCTTAACGTGTGCATGTGCAGCGGCAGGGCAAACCTCATCTAGCTCAATTACTTCACCTGCTTTAAAGTGCGCAAACTTGCTAGTAACTACGTATTTTACTTTAGCCATAATATGACTCCTTATAAATAAGGGGCAATTAAGCCCCTTATTAAGATTGATGGTTATTAGGTTACGTTCGAAGCGTAGAACACTTTAGAGCGACCGTTAGCATCTGCACGTACACGTAAACCCATAGCTGACATGATCATGTTATTAACATTGTCAGTAGGCAAGATACGTGGGATAGCGATGTTACTGATACCCATACCAACTAGTGGACAGATAACCGTTTGTTCACGCTTGTATGCAAAGAACTGGTTAGCACGAGCTAAAGTATCAACGTTGTAATCGCCAGCACCGTTACCTTCACGACCTAGCTCAAAGGTAGTCTTGAACTCTTTAACACGACCAAACTCAAGGATGAATTTCTCTAATGTACCAGAGAAGAAGCCTTGTGAGTTAGCATAAGGTTCTTGTAAGCGACGACGGATTTGAGGCGATACCCAAACAACATCAACATCAGCACAGTAGTTATCATCTAACTCTTGAGCAAATGAACGCGTCCAGAAGTTGATAATGTCGTCATTAGATGCTGGTGTGCCAACTTGCGTTAAGTTAACGTTAGCGCCTGATGTGCCTAAATCAATTTTCTGTGTAGAGCGATGCGTTGCAATACCTTGACCTTCGTAACTACGTACATTAACTGTAGAGTCACCCCAAAGCATATATACTGCCATATCTTCGACAATATCACGCATTGAGTTTTCTTGGTCATCAAACATTGCATCAAAGCCTTCACTTTGGAATGCACGCCGTTCACGCCACTCACGACCGTAGCCAGTTGTGAACATAGGAACCGGATCACCATCGTAATCGTAGTTTGTTTTACTGATAGTCTCAGGAACTTGACCAGATAACGAACGAGTAACCAAGCCAGTTTTATCAGAAGCTTGACGGTAGATATAAGCAGTTTTACCGATATCAATCGTTTTAGAGATATTCATCAAGTCAGCCATGTACCCACGACCTTCATCGTTTTGGAATACACGCTGAGTAATTGTATCTAGTTCACGATATGCATCTTGCGGTAACAATGCCGCTTGGTTGGTTGCGACAGTTCGACCCATTGCACGTAATGCATTAGCTTGAATGTTGTCGTTTTCCATTCGTAGAGCGCTTAACTCATTCCACTGTCGAGCAGTGCCAGAGTTAGTCGCTATATTTTTCTTGTTATAAACAATCATTGTTTTTCCTTATAGCGTAGCTGGACGAATAGCAACAAGTTGTGCTGAGCCAGTGTTGTTGTTAAATACTTCACGCGAGTAAGCCACAATGTGGTCAGTGCCTGGAGTACCGATATCTAATTGACCGGCTGTTGCCGATACTTTTAGAGGCGTATCACGCTTAGTGATGTTTTGTCCGTTGATAACTAACGCCGCAAGAATTTCACGAGGATTACGCTTATAAGCAATCATCGATTGGTCAGCGATATTGTCATCATCTACTTGTAAGCCTTGCGCCCAGTTTTCAGAGGCAACATATACTTCGTTACCTTCGATAGCTAAAGCAGCAGTAGCAAGAATAAATTGCTCTGTAGCATCTTTAATCACAAATGAACCGGGAGCGATTGCAACATCTGCAATGCCTTCTTCGGTTTGTGGGCGTACTTCACAAGCAGGACCAAGGTGGATTTTATTATGACGGGCCATTATTCAGGTGCCTCCATGTTAGCTAGGGCGTGTGTTTCGCCATTTACTTGATAGTTAACCGCAGCAGCATTCACATTTAAGTGACCGCCGTTAGCGGCTAAATGAGATTTTAACGCTTCAACTGGCAAGTGCTTTGCAACATCTTTATCAAGTGCGTTTGTAGCAAGAGTGCTTACTGATTCGATAAGCTTGGTTTTTTCATCAGCAGAGTTAGCGTTAAGCTGACCTTGTAAGCCTTCTACTTTTTCAGACAGAGAGTTGATAAGGTCGACTAACTTGTTGTCAGAAGAGTTCTTCTGCATCTTGTCGTCTTTTTTATCCATATCTTTTTTCTTCATGTCATCAGCGTTTTTGGCTTTTTCGCGCTTATCCATTTCATCCATCATGGCGTTGTACATTGTCAGCTCTGACATATCAGCAACACCATCCATCGGCATGCCCATATTTTTCATACGAGCCATCATTTCATTTTTCACGTTGACCACCTCTCGGTTGTTATTTAAGTTTTCGGCCAAGTGGCCACTTTCGTTTACATTATAATCTTTTTCGTTACTACCACCAAAAAGCGCTTTAAACTTGTTGAATAGTGTGGCGTCATCTTTGTTAAGTGTGATTTTATCTTTCATAGCGTCATCCACGTTAGATATGATTATTTTGTCTTTCTGTTCAGAGTTAAAGTGCATAAATGTAGCAGCACCGCCTGCAGGATCTTCGTCAGGTTCGAGCATGGCTAAGTGATCGTATTCTTGATTGATAGCCATAGATGAATAAACATCACCACCTGGTGTCGTGCCTTCTTGGTTGTTCTCAGGAATGGTTAAGCCAGTACTAACACCGATACTATCTTTTGAATTAAGCGCGTTAGCATACCAATCACTACCGTCTTGAGCTTCTAGGATAGATTTCTTTATGGAGGCGTCAGCATAATTAACACCGGACATATTATATGTATTGGTGATAGTTCCGCCTGAAAAGTAGTTTTCTAGCCCTGCACCTTCACGGCCAGAAATATAATTACCTTCTGAATCTTGTGGGTGAGATAAACAAACAGGCTTACCCTTTAGTGTTGGCATGCCTTTCTTGTTTTCTTCAGCAGGGTAGAATATGCCATTCATAACACTATCATCGACAGTGACCGGAATACTCTTAATCTCCCAGTGCGTGCCAGTGTCTTTGATTTGGCTTTTGCTGATATTAGCCGTAATTACAACAGTATTTGTTTTCATGTAATACCTCGAAAATATTTAGTACATTGTACACTTTTCGATACATAGGTGTAAAACAGGCTATCTACGGCGTCTTACCATCATTGCAGCGGCAGGGTTAACACCTAGAATTATGTTATCGTCTATCGCATCCATTAGTGTATCGTATTGGTCATCATATCCCGTTTCTTGGTCCATCAGCACCCCCATTGTTAAAGCATCACACTCTGTAATAAATGGCAGAACCCAATCATTGGACACGCAATCACTTCCATCAAAGAAATATGTTTTGTGCAACCTCTCGCCCGTTTCTTCATTGTGATAAGCAGGTATAAAAACCTTTCCCATTTTCATGTGTGGCTGAACGTTACAATGACGAGCGTATTTGTTTTGCTCTGTGCCACGCTGAACATCAGTGATAGGTATGTTATTTTCTTTCTTTAAGGTGGTGATTAAGCCCTGTCCTGCTTGCTTGTCCTCGATACTCATGCTTCTGACGCCAATGCGCTGAGTCTTCGGTATCATTTCATTCCATCGCAACCAACACTCTTTAGCCTTTATCAGTAAATCAGCAGGGTCCCACCTCCCTCGCTCTATATCGATAATATATAGATTACCATCGCAGCACTTACCAACTAACATGAACACAGTGTAGTCAAGGTGGTCTTTTACTTTTCCTGAGTTCGTATCAACATAGATAGACATTGACTCTAGGTAAGGTATTTTCTCATAGCGACTGAACCATGACGTATCAACCAATCCGCCAGAATGAGTGATAGGGTCTTGCATGTACTGCGACATAAACGTGTATTCGTCACGCTCCCACAACTCAATAAGTTGATCGATATGCTCCATTTCTGGCCAATAGGACCAGTATTTAATACCTTTAATTTCTCGACAGTCGCTATCTTTGATTGAGTTCCAACACATAGCGCGCGTATCATCGTCAAGAGTAGCAAGGAAGTCTTCAGTAATCAGTGCCGGTATTTTTATTAATTTAAACTTTACGCCCATACCGCCATTCATAAAAAAGCCAATAGTATCCTCTTTGTGCAATCGCTGCTGTATGGCAAAGAAAGGGGTAGGATGGTCTTTTGACTTATCTCCGCGACGAGATCGGATGGTATTTACGTGTTTACGCTGTGCAGCTTCGCGCTTAACCTTTGAGAACATATCGTCTGGTTTATCAGGGTCATCAAGGCTAACAGCGCCAGTAAACTTATCGCCATAGTAACCACCACGACCACCAGTAATTTGACCACCCATAGCTCGAGATACAGTAGTGCCTTTTACCTTGCCTTTCTCGTCAACAACGTCCCACTCGTCAGCTTTGTTAACACCAAATGAGCAAGGCCATAACTCTTGATACTCACGACTGCTGATTATGTCTTTTGTTCTTCGGCTATTACGCTGTACAAGAGTGTCAGCAAATGAAAGGTTTAGGTTTCTGAATCTATCTAGCTCGCCAATATTAACCAGCATGTTTGTATATGCAGGCAAGTGGATGCTCATGAATTCTGTTTTAGTTCCGCCTGGAGGAATGGCGATAGCTAGGTTGGTTGATGAAAAGCCGCCACGAATAACTTTATCTACCTCTGCAGCTATCCATCTATGGTGCCAATTAACTAAGAGCCTGTCACCTTGAACCAACTCGAACCATAAACGAGTAAAGTTAAGGAATGACTTTTGGGATTTGAGCTTGATTGCTAACCTGTCGTTAAAATCAAGCTCTTCCCATTCTAGTATGTTACTAGTCAAGATCGTCTATCTTATCACTTAAGCCAGCCTCGGCTACTTTGTATGCTTCTGGTGTGTATGCTTTAGGCGACATTGAGCTATCAGATGATTGATGGTCTATTTCTTGTTTATCAGAGTAACCATGCTTAGTTAGCATCATCTTCGTAATAGCTGGATTGAAAGCACTTCCTAACCCGCCATTCACTAGTTTTATGTGCTGTAACTCTTCAATTTGACATAAGATGTCCGAAAAAAGGGCTTTTTCAGGGTCTTTAGCCCAATCATAAACAATCGATTTAGAACGTTTAATATAGCGGCACAAGCCCACTACAGTAGGAACTAACTCGCCTTGCCCTTCGTAGCACTCTAGATACTCTAAAGCCTTATCAATCATATCGTCATCGTATTTGGTTGGCCTCCCTAATACACTCATAACCCTACCTCATCTAATCCGTAACGTTTCCATAACTGACAAAATGAACTCCAATTACATGCACTCTCACTATTGTCATATACCTTTCTGTAATAGTCGTATATTCCACGCTTATCATCGAAAGCCGGTAGCCTGGTGTTAGGCATAGAGTAAATACCGCAAGCTATTAAACATGACAGTCTTTTGTTTACTCTACACTCTTCAATTATAGTCACGCCATAATCATAGATATTAGATATCTTCCTAACTGTCTCGGTTGCCTTAGCATATCCATTCCAGTTACGAGCGACATTAACAATTGATTCATCGCTAATATTAAATGATTCACCGTCTATTAAATATGTTGTAAGTAATAGCATTCTTAAATCATAATTATTGCAATTCATTTCCGTTAATGTCGGCTTTATAATTACATCAAGTACCTGTTGAGCTTTCATATAATTAGTCTTGTGAAGGTAGTTAAAGTCCTATTTTAGCTTATTAAGTGCTTATGTGCTAGGGCTTTTACCTGTAGTGTTACTAAAGCACTTTGGCGAACTTAAGCATCTATTAGCTTTTGCCTTTTCACTACATGAGCAAGTAACAACCATAACGCAGTCGCTTACTATTCTTTCTAACACTCCATCACACTCTTCACATCTGAATCGTCTAATCTTTTTCATCACCAACCCTCTTACTAGTTACAAGTTCAAAAATCCATCTTACCGCTTTTGTGGTAGGTATAATTGCCTGCCACGCCAAAACCAGAAAATAAATAGTTATTAGCTGTACCGCGACCATAATACCAATAACATATTCCATCACTTCACCTCTGGCACTAGTTTAACTATGTTTGTGCAATCTTGAGTGTACCATGGCGTATCCTTAATCCAGAAACAACCCGTAGCCCCGTTACCATCATACGTACCAATCAATCCAATATTAAGCAGTAATTCTGGATTGCTGCCAAAATCAAACTGATAAGCAGCACCATCCTCTAGCTCAATAGATGTTTCTTTTATTGTTCCTAATGGAGCTTTGCATTCTGTAACTTCAGACCAGTAAACACCGTACTTTTTAAGGAACCCATCACTAGTAATCGACTCTAACTCACCAACACAAACTACATGATCGCCATCACTAAACCCATAAATACCACCTATCTGATACTCTTTACCTTTATGTATTACTGTTTTCATTACTCTTCACCTTTAAATGTTACCCATTCGTCATAAGCTTTGGATAATAAATCAACTTCCATGCTGTTAATTTTGTTAAAGCCACACTTGACTCTAATATCATCAATAGCCTTTTCTTTATCTGTACGGGTGTCTATTTCCTCGAAAGCTATAGCACACGCAACACCGCCAAAGCGCTTATTAACACCAAAATACGATGCCATCTTAAGTCCTTTCCTTGTTTCAAAATGCGATGTTATATATACAAGCTCGCCTGCATTTTCTCCGGCAATATATCCTGGATAACCATTACCACTAGTCCGAGTTTTTGACAGTAAACAATCAACACCTATATCGGGGAGAATATCATTGTCTCTCATTTCATTTGTCCATACTGGCTTTACTGGTTTAGGTTGTGGGCGTGGTGCTATCGAAATGAATTGTGATTTATTGCTTGAGTCGTAATTAGAAAAGAATACTCTTGAGTTTTTACCGTGCAGACGTAACTGATAACTAACATCATCCATCCAGTAACCCATAACACCGTCCTTTGTCCCTATTTTATCAGCCCACTCTGGCGCATCTTTCCAAAACTCTTCTGATGTATAGTCAATTGCTGGATTTACTGACTTTAGGCTATCGACAAGCCTAAATTTAGATGTGCATCCTGTGTTGCAGAAACTAGTTTCACTGCCATCGTCGTAATTGTTCACGAGACCATCCCTGTTAGTTGTATATGTAACACCTTGGTTAAATGTTCCACTTAAGTCCGATCCCGTCGTGCAAAGGTATTTTTTACCACCACTAAATGCACCATCAATTTCACTTAACTCGCTTAATGTATAATCCACTTGTTTCTCCTTTCTAATTTCTTTAGCGACTTCTGCCGTTGATTTATCTAAAGCTTTTTTAGCGCTAGCTTTAAGCCATTCAGTCGTGTGATTTAGCTCGTCATCCACCTTTAACAGTGCTTTATCTGCTGCTAGGTATTCTTTGAATAATTCCTCGCCTGCAAAGTGTGATAGTGATGTTACTTCGGTGTTGAATCTGGTCTTGAATGAATGGTAACCATCCGAACACTCAAGCTCAACAGTATCATTCACCTCAAGCAAGTAGTTATTATTAAAGTGACCCTTAAGCTCATTCACTGCATCTATAATTGTTTTCATTCTATTTCTCCTTTAAATTTTAACAAACGCTTTATTATTATCTAGATTGGTATTTAATGAGGATATCCACTCACAATTATGAAAAAACATCACACCTAGATCATGATCATTCCTGTAATAACTCCCGGTCTCAATTAACCTATGAGTGGCCAATTTAGGTATCCCGCGCTTCTCTCTACTATAATCATTAAACTCTTTCTTTGCTTGCTCGTAATTAGCTCGTAAAAATTCACCCTCGTCAATTTCGCGAACAATCTTTTCACAATCAGGACATTTTACACGCCACCTTTGCTCGTATTCTTCTCTTGGTTCCGCACCACTAACAATTAACACAGATGTGAGCGCAAGGTATTTTTCCGCTTTTGCGTTATCATGAGGACAAAATGATTGCCTAAGCTTTAGCTCGATATCCTCTATAGTTTTGTTTATTTCACCCTGTTTACGATTAAACTCTTCATGCCTTTTATCTGTAAATGGCCACATATCACCCCTCCTTTAACTCATCAATTAAAGATTCTATTTTATTAAATTGCTCAGCGTTATCTATAAAGTGAGACTCAGGAATATATTCAAGCTTTTTAATCCAGCCGTATATATTCTTGATTAAATCCTCTTTTTCGAACTGCTCTTTAGTTACCCTATCTAAAGCTTCGAATTGCTCTCTAGGTGTCAGCATATTAACCCTCATCCTCTTAAGTTGAGATAACTTTAACTTGAGTAGTTGCATATGTCAACATTTTGTACTATATTATGTTCAAGATATTTAATTAAACACGGGAATATATGAAAGTAATCACTTATAGTCACGCTAGAGGCAACCTAAGAAAGGTTCTTGATGAAGTTAGCGAAACCAACGAGCATTTAGTAATAACATCCAAGAATGACCATGTGGTTGTTCTGTCTAAATCTGAGTACGACAGACTTACGGAGGTAAGCAATGATAAGTAGCAGATTTAACAAAAACGCCATCAGTAACTCCAAGTTAATGGGGGCTAGCGATAGTAGAGGGTTTATATATTATTTAATGAAGGGCGGCTCAGTTGTTTACATAGGGCAGTCTGTATCTTTAGAGCCTAGAATAGCTCAACACAAAAGAGATAAAGATTTTGACTCTGTTAGGTTTATAGAGGTTAGTGGTCATATATCACTGAATGATGCAGAGTTCTCGCAAATCATAACTCACAAGCCGACACTTAATGTAACACTGCCCGAGGTATCGTATTTAGTTAGCTCCGCATATGTATCAAAGAAAATAGCGAAGGAAAGTAAAATTGATGGCGAGGTTAGTACCGGTTATAACGTGTCTGCACCTGACGTAACCATAGATCTAAATGGCAATAAAAGGAACTTTTGGGTTAATAGGAATTTAAAAGAATACGAACTTATCAAGTATGAGATTATAGATTGCCTAAATAACTTGGTTAAATAAAAGCAATCCGCGACAACTCTATGATAGTAGGGTTTGAGTTAATTAATAAGTAAGGAAATAACATGAAAGAATTTTTAAGAGTAATGGAATATTTTATTGGTGTAGCGTTTATTATTGCGGCTGCTTTATTTTTTAATGCTGGCGACGATATGTGGACTCGTACCGTTATGCATGAGGTTATTGAATGGGTGCATTACTTATGCTCAGTGTTGTGTGCTGGGTTTGGTGCTTTAATGATTAAGGGGAAGTAGCGTGAATGACTTAGATATATGTAAACGTATTGCTGAGATAGAAAAAGATGAAGGCACTTTAGCGTTAATAAAGCTTTGTTTGGGCGTTGAAGGTGCAGACGCACTTTCAGTGATAACAAAAAATCCTTTAACAGATGATGCTTTGTTGTGGCGACTAGCTAAAAAATATCGTGTATCAGTTACTTACTGGGAGCAATGGCAAAGAGAGCAATGTCAGTCTGAATGTAATGTTATTGCGCATATAGAAATGGGAAGTGGTATATGGTGCGCTTCTAGTATTTATTTCAGGGAGGGCGATGAATCATTAAACAAAGCAATATGCCTAGCAATAATAGAGGCACACAAACCTAACGACGAAAATTAAAAAACTCTTTACCTCTTGCGCGGGTTCTATCTATTAAAGGTTGTTGGATAGACTCGCCAGTTTTCAAGCTTATTAATACGTCAATCACAGTGCAATAACAATTAATTCTATTGCTGCCACTATCCCACCACTTTTTCTGTTCAGTGCTTGTATGTGTCGTACCGTGTCGCTCAGCGTGTGTTTTGCGTGTTGTATCGGTTAAAGCTGATACATGCATCTGCCTAATAGAGTAATCATCTTCTTTTAGGTTTTCATTAAGCTCGTCTGATTCATCCATATAAGCATCAGTGTAAGCTTTGTTGGTTTCAGTTCGTGCGATTGTTCTGGCTCTTGATAATCCAACACCTACGCGACTGTTTATCATGCCGCTAATATCACGTATACCTAAACCCCTGCCCATTCCGTCAGTTAATACGCGACGTAATTGAGCAACAGTGTCGCCTACTATTCCGTGCATATCTTCGAATACTCGGCCATGAACTAATTGTAATCTAGATAAATACTGAGGTGTTTGTAATTGTGCGTCAGCTTCCATGATAGCAATTAGGTTGGTAGATGGGCTATCTATGCCTCTAGTGATGTTTTGAGCACTATAAAAGCTATCTAATGTACCTCGCTCGTATGCAGGATCTATAAACGCATTCATCCACCATCGGTTAGTCCAGTTACTACTCCCAGACGTTAAAGCGTCCATAAGTATTTGACGGATAGAGTTAGTGGTTTGATCCATTAAAAACCCGCTTACCTGCCAAGAGTATTGACGATTAGCAATGAGGCTAGCTTTTCTAGTTTCAGACTTAAGTGCTTTTGAGCTTTCACCCGCAACAATATCATAAGGCAATCTAGCCACTAGCTCTCGAATATCTCTAGCGGCTTTTTGCATTAATGTAGTTACGCGTTTATCTGCTCTGCGTCTGCTTGGACCTAACCCTGTAGGATCGTCTTCTTTACGTGGCAATCGTGGATTGGCCATTATTCAATTAACTTAGTTGGTGCTTCTGCACCTTCAGTTGGCTCACGTTCTATTTTCTCAACCTCAATACCAACATATTCTTGGATGTATTCTGTTGAGTAAACAGGGTCTTGCTGCGCTTTTACGCTTAGTTCGTTAGTTGTCATCATATCCTTACCAGTAGCAACCTTGTCGCTAAAAGATGGCTCTGTAATATCTGGCCAGCACACGGTAATTTTACTCTCAGGCTTAGGCAATGCATTAATTTCGATTAGCTTCTTAAGCATCTTCTTAACCATAGGAGTAACCCATTTCTTTTGTCGTCTTTCGATAACAACGTTCTTTTGGGTTTGGTCCTCATCACTCGCTAGCCTACCTGTTTGCTGTCCTACAATTATAGTCCATGGCAACCCAGAGCCTGCAGCAACTTCATTCTCAGCAAGCTTTGAATAGCTAGAAGTATCAGACATTGTAGCTTGCAAGCTTTTAGCCTCAGCGCCAGCCAAAACCAACGCGCGGTTCATGTCCTGGTTAAAGTCATCAATGTTATCGTCGAATGCGTCTTGCTGTTTTGCAGACAAACCTTGTGTAAGTTTAGGGTCTAAGTTTATAGCAATCTTTTGGCTAGAGTTTTTATATGAACCCTCGCCACCAGACATCCTAATCTTTTCTAAGTCTAATAACGGGTTAAAATAACTCTCAAATTCAGGTATGCCGTAAATACTTCCGTCATCTGCACCTTCAGCAAATGTTACAACTCTAGAAGGATGCAATACAAAATCCTGCTCCATCCACGTGTTACGAGAACCCACCACCTCTGAGCGAAATTGAAAATGCTTAGGCTGTCCGTAATCAACGCTGTTTTGATCTTGAATCGCTTCGTTTACCTCTATTTGAGTTTCAAACACAGGCATTATCTTGGTTATAGCTTCAGGTCCAGCTAGTGTTTGCATAGGCTTTTCTGGTGTTGATTTTTCTGGCTCTCTGGCAAAGATGATCAAACCAGAATAACGCATAACCATTTGACGGCGGTCAGCACCCTCTATTCTTTCCCATAATTCCCACTCATCAGCCCACTTATCGATAGCTATTTCAAATTCTGTGGGGCTTTCTTTTCTGCGTTTTGGGTCTTCATCGCCATCGTAGATGATAGGATCGTCCTGCCAAGATTCACCAGCTTTAATATCAATAATGCCCTTAGCGTAACCATTGCGTCTTGACTCGTTCCATAGCATTTCAGGAAGTACAAGTTGAGGATAGCCCGCCTGATCCCATATCTGGCGCTTACGGTCTGCCCCATGATAACCACCAACTAATTCATAGCCGATATTTGAATTACCAAACCGAGTAGGGCCGCGAAGGCTTCCGCGATTCAAGTCAGAGCGCCTAGCGTTAGTTACTTGCTTTTTAGCTATTCTTGCTTTTTGTTTTTTACTTGGCATAAGTTACCCGCAAATTCTATATGTTGATAAGTTGCCTTTACATGCATTTGTAATATTCACACCGAAAGGGTTAGTGGCGTTAAAGCCAAATATGGACCAGTGCCCACCCCTTGTTTCAGTAGTGTCATAAAAATACAAAGCAAGCACCGTTGGTGACTCTACTACTACATTTTCAGGATTCAACAGTAAAGTCCTAGTATCAGAGCCAGCAGTGACGCTTATATCAGTAAATCCATTTAAATCTAGATTAGTAATAGAAATACTAACCCTTACAGGATTATTGCGCCCATTATCACCTTTAAATATAATATTTTGAGTCACACGAAACCCTTTAAACTGTAGCTGTATTAATGCCAGCATCACCAAAACTAAAGGTAAAGTCATTATTTACCAAATCTAACGGGGTGGTACCGTCTGATGTCATATCATAAACCTGAACCAAATCATCGGCGGCGCTAGTGTTATTATAAATTACGGCACAACGAACATCAGAAGGGTTTGAGGCGTTAGCGGGTATTTGCCCGATATTATCAGCATCAAAAGCAATAACATTTGTAGCTCTGGTGTAGGCCGGTGATGCTAAATTATAATTAGCATTGACATTACCACCGCTTGTGACAGTTACGCTAGATAAGTTTGGGTTACCTAGGTCAGCACTTATACTTGCGTAAGTGTCAGAGACAAAAGCCAGCGACCATGTATCAGCCTGGTCATAAGTTCCTTGTCGCTCTTTAAGGACGTATTCATTAAACAATTTGCTATCACCGGCGGCCATAACTATTCCTCGTAATTTATAGTAATTGTATCTAGCACGTAATTTACGACAGTGTCGTCTTTTACGTAGTTTATATTTATATCGCCAATATCCTGGCTACCTGCCGAAATTATACCATTTATTGCAGAAAGCACATAGTTAGGAGTTTGCCCATCAACCAGGACCTCTCCCATAGTTAACACCGTCCCGCTTATTGCAGTGTATGAGTATGATGGTGTATTACCAAAAATAACTATTCCACTAGTCAATCTAACATTGCCATCAACAGGGTTTAACAAATAATTAGGTGATTGCCCATCTATTAAAAGCTGCCCTACAAACGAAACATCGCCACTAACAGTGGATAGCGAATAATTTGCGACCTGACCAATTACTGATATTTCACCAACAACAGACACAGAACCCGAAACAGGAGAGTAATTTTCGCCTGGCGTCTGACCAACAACCAATATCTCACCAACAAGATCAACACCACCATTAACGGAATTAAAATTGTAATTAACCGTTTCCCCCACTACGTCAATATTTCCATTTAAGAAAACACTACCAACTACCGCAGACAAAGAATAATCTGGGGTTTGACCTTCAATCGTAATACCTGCAGGAGGCGCGGACTGTATAAAAGCACCAGCACCAGCAGCGCCAGGGCCTGAAGTAGATAATATCCCATATTTACCAGCAGCATAATCAACAAATACATCAGTTACCGGCGATTCGGTTATTGTATTTGTTCCTGAGCCGTCATGCTCCCATAAATTACCAGAGCCAGGCATTTCGCCAAAGTAGCCTTGATTGCCAGAGTTAACGTCTACGGAGTCGTTAACCTTACCATTAGCTATTCCGAACCTATTAGCACCTACTGATGTTATGTTTCTTATATTTGAATTTGGCCTTGTGGCACTGGAAATAAAACTATCGTCAGCATTGTGTACAATGTGATTCCCTATATTTACCGTGTCGTTATATAAAACGCCATCACTGCCAAGCCCGTCAGTTATAAGCCTGTCTGTAGTTGCATTTGCGGCGCTGGTCAAGTTTAAGTTATTTGTTCTTAAATCCCTTATTTCTGAATTAGGCGCGGCACAAGCAAATGAACCCGTCATTTGTGCGCCAATATTTATATCGCCGTCGTCCTGAGTTTCTTCTCCAGGATTGGCAAATATCACTATACCGAGATTGTATTGTGATGGATTAACGCTTGTAGCAAATGATACAGAGCCACTTACCCGCATACTTCTATTTGCACCACCCTCAGCCGCTACAGCAGCCACACCAGTTGCATAGGTTATGCCTGATTCAACGCATAATACTGACATTAATCGCGCCTTTTAATGTAAGGTTCAATAGTTGACCATGTGGTCGAGCTTTCGCCTTTTTCGCGTAACTGCCTTCTTACCGGGTGATTGTAATCTTCAGGTAGGTCTATGTAATATCTTCGATTGAATTCTTCAGGGTTGTTATCTTGTATGAATTGGTCAACATCAGTACCAAGCTTTACTTGCTCAATAATATCTTCATTAAGTAGGTATTCTTCAGTTAACAATGATACTTCTGGCTCGCTGCCGTCTTTATCGGTGATGTAAATTATTGCGAAAGGGTATTTCCAATCATCTATTGATAGACCGGACGCTAACCACATTGATAAACAATCACCGTTAAAATACTCGAAACCTTCAGGATTTACACTTAAGCAATCGCCTTTTCTAAATGTATTTTCTGAGTATTTCATCTGAAGAGAACAAAGCATTATTAGTCCTTGTGTTGATTATCTGTAAGTTTTACTAATACCTTGTCTATACCAGAGTTAAGCTGTTCAAATTTTTTATTGGATTCTTTAATGTGATCATCGAGCCTATCGCCATGATCATCTAGCTTATCAACATGTTTGGCCAGTGCAACTTCATTTTTATCTGCTTTGCCAAGTTTTGATGAATTATAAAAATTAAACGCTATAGCTATAAGACCAAAAAAAAGGGTTAGCATTACACCAATCCCCGCAGCATTCGTATTAACAAAGTTCCATGCCTCTAGCATACCTAAAGCTGTACTACTTACGCCTGTACCTGCGGTCAATATATTTGAGCCATCCGCCAATGCCTTTACAGTCTCTTGCTTCACGCTTTAGCCTTTCTCTTTTTTTGTATAGATAAACTTTGGTTATAGCCGTGATTGTCATGGTTCCGCCCACGTAACAATCCTTGTATTCTATTAAGTGCACGAGTAAATCCATCGTATGAGATCACCATTTGCAATAACTCGACTAAAATTATTAGCTCATCATACCAAAGGTAGAAAAAGCCGTATGACTTTGTTTTAAGGCTTAATATTATCATGATGTGGCATAAAGTTGCAAAGGATAGTAGTAATGTGTGTTTATATGCTGTAGGGCTTACTTTTAAGAGCAACGCACAAACCAAGGCAAAGCACCCGTCTATTAACACTACCTTGTTTGTTAGCTCTATATAGGACATAGAGCCAAACATATCAAATGTAAATATCCAACAATACACTAGCCAAAGAATACAAAGGCACGAAGATAAAACGTGATCCTTTATACCTCCAAAAACAGAAATAATAAAAAACCACACAAACAGCATGTATGATAAATTTTCAGCTATTAAGTGTGGTTTGTATTCAATCATTTATTTACTCGTCGTCTTTTGGATCTTTATTTGGAACTGGATCTGGCTTTTCGCGTCCACCTGGCATAGTAATTACTCGTTAGTTAATCGGTAATTCATTATAACACCGCTATATTTAAATTAGTATTCCATCTTTCTACGGGCAAACTATGCCAGTTTGACATTAAACCAGAATAACAAGTGTTTACGGGTTCTGGTTTAATGTGTGAAAGGTGGATTAGATCCACTTAATTACAGTGTTAGTTTGCTTCTGGGGCGTCTATCATTATATCTGCTGTTTTCCATCCGTCACCTGTGCCAACTGCGCTAATCATTACCCGCTCAGCGTAATCATCGCCACCGCTGTTTTCGTAGTAAACCAGTACATTAACTTGAGCGTCATCATCTAAATCTTGTAGCGCATCAAACAATTCTTTTTTAGTTAAACTCATACTCTCTCTCGCTTATCGTTAAGTGTCATCAGCAAAACTAACAACCAATTCCAAAGGAATTTAACAGTTCGCTTTGCTCATAAACCTGTTAAATCCTGTGAATAATCAAGGTTAGCGCGATTTAATCCTAAATATTATCGCGCCATCTCTAACCCATCTTCTTACGTAAAATTCGCAACCGATCATCATCCCAGCGCCTTGACCAGTTCCCATATGCGTGGCTCGTTTTTTACACCCGCAATCGCATCTTTTACGGCTACTAGGCGCAAGCCTTACAATATCTCTATCAACTCTAGCTCTACCACTAAACTCTTGCATGTTATACCCCTTAAATCTCGCTAACAACCCACTCAAATCGGATTGCATAACTGTTGGTCGCCTATTCTACTTGGGAGCAGGCAACCGTTTAGTGCTAGGTTATATTACTTTTCTATATTCGTCGAATGTGTACTTGCCTTGCCTTAATAAATCCCTAAATCCGCTAGTGCTATGCCTTGGCTTTTCTAGGTGCAACATTGCAAAAGCTATCTCGCCAGAGTCGGCTGCGCACCAATGCTTTAGATTCTGTATCTCTTGCTTTAGCCTGTAAAGCTCATCTTCTTTACGTTCGAGTTCTTTTCTTCGTTTCGTTTTAAACATTGCTCAATCTCCTATCGTAATATAACAACGCATTCAAACGGGATAAAAACAGTTTGCTGTGCGTTGCTAAATTTGTGTTAATAGTTAATTTCTGTGTTATTTCGTTTTTACCCTTTAATGCAAGGGTTAGCAGGAATTACAATCCACAAGTAGGGCAATCCCCACCAGATTGATCGCAGCCGCTAAAGTTTCCGTCACCTATTTCAATCCCATTGCATTTTTTATTGCTTGCTTCGTCCCATCCTCGAAACCATTCTAATTTTGCGTTTGCATGAGTTCTGCCATCTACAGGGTTTTCATCACGATCAACGCAATTTAAAAAGGCAGTTCTTCCTGATTGTGCAGGGTTGTTATAATTCATTCTTTTTCTCCGTTAGTGTGGTGCTAGCAATTCACTGCTAACAACCGTAATTAAATCTGACCAGCTAAAGCTGGCAGTTTATTATATGGTTATATTGCTTTCCATCCAATAATGTCACTAGCTAAATAATCCCCACATGTTGCGTGTATTTTATCACCTGTTCTCATCCATGAGATATCTATTGTCGTACCGTTATCTTTGGTTATGCCGTTAGATTTATCTCTAAACATTATTATCACACACGACCCCGAGCACAAATCAAAAATACTATACTCGCTTTGGTTAACCCATTCATCATAATTAACCTCTGCCGCCTCTGGGCGCAATATAACAACAGGCTTAATCGGACTTGCTACAGTTGGTTGTTTTTCATCGTCCACTGTTTTATCTACCTTATTTATTCGTTGTAATATTTGCGCTCATAATACGCAAGCGCGGTTAGCCTAAAGGTTATGTTACTAAACCAAGTTCGCAGCGCAGCCCAACAAAACCACTTCAAATAATTCTGGCTTGTCGTTAAACCAGTTAGTTAAAGTTTGTAAACTCTGCCCTGTTAATCCGCTAACTTGAGTTAGGGATTTTAAACCTAACTCTTTAGCTTGTTTGCTTGCTGTCATTTTTAATTATCTCCCGTAGTATATGCTCGTAAGCCTCTTTTCTTCCTTTGTTAAATATATCCCATGAATCGTCTTTTATAATTTCTTTATCACAAGCTTTTATGCAATCTTTAAGTAGCTGTTTTATTTTCATAGCTATATGTTAAATCCCTGAATCTTGGCGCGTTACCCATATAAACGCGGATCAATTTATCGCCAGCAACACACTCTGAAAGGCTACTTGTAACCGTGTTGCAATCAGCAGGATTAAGCCCTTCGGCTTTGATCACGCTAATTATTGCATCTATATATTTATCCATTAAGCCATCATCCCTTTTATTTTTGTAATCATTGCTTTAGCATCTTCAACAACATCATTTTTTCTTAAATCTTCAGAGTAAGCCATTTCATTTCTTAATATTTCACTCCATTGATTTAGTGTAACTTGTAGCTTGCTGTTTCTTTTTGCTTTGTTTGATGTAGTCATTTTATTCTCTCTTTTGTTTGGCTGTTTCGTAACTCTTGAAACTATTTTAAGAATACAACACTTAATTCAAATTACTTTAAACAAATTTTAGTGGTGGTAACATAACAACAACTTCAAAAGGACAAGCAAAGCTTGCCGTTTAAG
>TARA_R110002020_G_scaffold466498_1_pt1 | contig 49038 bp, 49 predicted proteins | sample TARA_R110002020 | Tara Oceans TARA_R110002020 (sample SAMEA4396489) | marine metagenome | biome: Westerlies Biome; feature: [MES] marine water layer (ENVO:01000295) within the mesopelagic zone...; material: water (ENVO:00002006), including particulate matter (ENVO:01000060) such... | reverse complement strand
GTTGCGCAACAGCTAGCCGGTACAATCCCTATTGCTTTGGTCGTTGGTTGATAGTCTTTAGTCGTTAGTTTTTATTCTGTAGTTTTTTGATTGGCCAAAATTAAAAACTGATAGTTTTCGGCCAGGGGTTGCAGCGTCATCCCCCGATCCCCGATACTATCGGGGCGGGGATACAGCGGAAGACCCGGCGCTTCTTGCTTTCAAGAAGCGGGACGCCAAATATAATAGATAACGGTCATGAGATTTCTCGGACGCTGTGCTCCCACGAATGGGTGACTGAGGTGTCACGCTGAGCGCCTGTCTCGACGACAAGGCGGGAAGTCGAAGTGCTCTCGAAGCTACCAAAAAAAAGCCCCAACAAGGTCGGGGCTTTTCATATAAAATTATGTGATGAGACTACGCGTCAATATTTGCGTACACGGCATTCTTTTCAATAAACTCACGTCTTGGCGGCACTTCGTCGCCCATGAGCATAGAGAAGATTCTGTCTGCTTCGGTACCATTATCTATGGTTACTTGGCGTAGGGTTCTAAACTCTGGATTCATAGTGGTATCCCACAATTGCTCAGCGTTCATCTCACCAAGACCCTTGTAACGCTGTATACCAGCACTTCCCCCAAACTTTTCGTTTAACGCATCACGCTCCTTATCGGTCCAAGCATATTCTTTCTTCTGTCCCTTTTTCACCAAATACAGGGGTGGTGTGGCAATGTATACATGGCCAGCTTCCACGAGTTCCTTCATATATCTAAAGAAGAAGGTTAAGATTAGGGTAGAAATATGGCTACCATCTACATCGGCATCACACATGATCACGATTTTATGGTATCGCAATTTCGAGAGGTTCAATTCTTTGCTGTCTTCTTCGGTACCAATGGTAACACCCAAGGCAGTAAAGATATTTCGAATTTCTTCGTTTTCGAACACCTTATGGCTCATGGCTTTTTCCACATTCAAAATTTTACCACGTAACGGCAAAATTGCTTGGAAGTTACGGTCTCGGCCTTGTTTTGCCGTTCCCCCTGCCGAATCACCCTCGACTAAAAACACTTCACATTTTTCTGGATCTTGTTCAGAGCAATCTGATAATTTCCCTGGCAATCCGCCACCACTCATAACCGTCTTACGCTGTACCATTTCACGTGCCTTACGGGCAGCGTGTCGCGCAGTAGCCGCTAATATCACTTTCTGCACGATGGTTTTGGCATCGTTGGGATTTTCCTCTAAATAATTTTCTAACATTTCAGAAACCGCCTGACTCACCGCAGAGGTGACCTCACGGTTCCCCAGTTTGGTCTTGGTTTGCCCTTCAAACTGTGGTTCTTGCACCTTTACCGAAACAATAGCTGTAAGACCTTCTCGGAAATCGTCTCCGGCAATATCAAATTTCAATTTATCCAACATTCCAGAAGCATCGGCGTACTTCTTTAAGGTTGTGGTCAACCCACGTCTGAATCCGCTCAAGTGCGTTCCTCCTTCATGGGTATTAATGTTGTTTACGTAACTGTGTAAGTTTTCGCTATAAGACGTATTGTACACCATGGCCACTTCAACGGGCACGCCATTTTTCTCACCTTCCATGGCAATTACACCAGCAATAAGCGGTTCTCGGTTTCCGTCTAAAAAACGGATAAATTCTGGTAGTCCTTCATCACTGTGAAAAACTTCATTCAAAAACTCACCTTTTTCGTCAGTTTCGCGCTTATCTGTGAGCGTAATGGTAATTCCTTTGTTTAGGAATGCCAATTCTCGCAAACGGCTTGCCAAGGTGTCGTAATTGTACTCTAAGACCTGCTGAAAGATTTGTGGATCAGGCTTAAAAGCAACCACGGTACCACGTTCGTCGGTTTCACCAATTGTTTTTACAGGGTACAATACCTTACCGCGTTCGTATTCTTGTTGCCAAATTTTACCATCGCGATGTACCGTAGCTGTGAGGTGTTCAGAAAGTGCGTTTACACAACTCACCCCTACCCCGTGCAAACCACCCGAGACTTTATAAGAATCTTTATCAAATTTACCCCCGGCTCCAATCTTGGTCATTACCACCTGTAAGGCAGACACACCTTCTTTTTTATGGATGTCTACGGGAATACCACGACCGTTATCTTTGGTCGTGATACTATTGTCTTCATTAATAATTACGCTGATGGTATCGCAATGTCCGGCCAAGGCCTCATCGATAGAGTTATCTACCACTTCATACACCAAATGATGTAATCCCCTCACGCCAACATCACCGATGTACATAGATGGACGCATACGCACATGCTCCATGCCTTCCAACGCCTGAATATTATCTGCGCCGTAATTGCTTTTATTTTGTTCTTCGCTCATATAAATGGGTTATTTCTGGTCAAATTTTCGGTAACGAACAAATATAACCAAACCACCAATAAAACAGGCTCTTTTGGCGTTTTTAAAGCTTGAAGTTATTAACAAAATATTGTGAAAAACAATTGTGATTAAGACTCTAAAAACACATTGAATTTAGGGCTTGTCATCTACTGGTTTTTAAAGCGTTAAAATTTCCGAAGTGCTTAGTGTAAGCTAATTGGAACACGCACGACAGAACACCCAATCAATTTAACTTTTTATTAAAGTTATAATCTTTTCAATACCGATACCTTTAAACTCAATTTTAAATTAAGATCCATGAAAAAAAATTTCTTTACAACAGCACTTATTGCATTGGCTTTGGTGTTCACTACCCAAGTAGATGCCCAAAAATTTTCAGACCTAGATAAGAGTCCGATGGACGTAGCTGCCTACCCCAGCGATTACAGAGAAAGCAACAAATTGGTAAAAATAGCGTATAGTAGACCGCAACTTAAAGGGCGTCCGCTAAGCCAATTAACCCCTAAAGACAAAGTATGGCGTACAGGTGCTAACGAAGCTGCCGAAATTACGCTCTACACACCGATGAAAATTGGCGACAAGGTAGTTCCCAAAGGAACGTATTCGTTATTTACCATTCCTGGAGAGAAAGAGTGGACCGTTATTTTAAGCTCAGATACCAATGTTTGGGGAGCTTACAGCTATAACGAAGCCAACGATGTGGCACGTGCCAAGGCAAGTCTGACAAAAGCAGATACGAGGCTAGAAGCTTTTAGTATTGCATTTGAAGAAGGCTCTGGAGGTGTTGTGATGCATTTAGGGTGGGGCGACCAAAGAGTCGCGTTGCCTATGATGTTGGTGACCAAATAAGCAGTAAAAATTTTAAGTAATCCTAAAATTTGGTAGTTAAATCATACCAAATTTTGGGATTTTTTTTATTCCTATTTTTCTAAGGAATGTTCAGATATTTGTGTGTTTGAAGCGAAACAATCCATTTAGGATTTTTCATCACGTAATCTACAATGGCCGGCATCATCTTGTCCCGCTTGCTCCATTCGGGCTGTAGATACAACTTACAATCTTTAGACACAAAGGCAGCTTGCGCTTCGGCAAAACGAAAATCATCATTGTTATAAATTATCACTTTCAGCTCATTTGCTGCTTTGTACACCTCTGCTGTGGGTAATTTCATCTTCTTTGGCGAAAGACACACCCAGTCCCAATGACCGGTAAGTTGATATGCCCCTGAGGTTTCAATATGGATATCCATGCCTTTTTCTTTGAGCAAAGAAGTTAAGGGACCCATATCCCAGGTAAGCGGTTCTCCTCCGGTAATTACAATTGTTTTAGAATATTTTGCAGCATTTTCGACAATCGCACTGATCGCAGTGGGAGGGTGAATATTCGGATTCCAACTTTCTTTAACATCACACCAATGGCAACCCACATCGCAGCCGCCCACACGTATAAAATAGGCCGCCGTTCCTTTGTGATACCCTTCTCCCTGGATGGTGTAAAATTCTTCCATCAAAGGAAGCATGGTTCCTTTTTCTACTTCTTGTTGTACATCAGTTTTCATCGGGTGCAAAGGTACTAATTCGGCAGGCAGGATTCAGTATTCAATTTACAGTTTTTTAAAAGCATTTGGCATACCACAACTGCAATCTGTAATTATTTACTGCCCTTTGGCTACTGCCACAACTTCAATTTCAATTTTCGCTCCCATTGCCAATGCTTCGGCAGCAAAAGTAGTACGGGCTGGTTTCTGCGGAAAATACTGAACATATACTTCGTTAAAAGCTGAAAAGTCGGCAATCGCATCTAAAATCACTGTTGCCTTTACCACATCCTGCATCTCTAAGCTGTGGTGTTTTAGTACCGCTTTGATGTTCTTTAAAGTTTGTTCTGTTTCGGCTACAATACCGCCAGGCACCAATTCTCGCGTAGCATGGTCCATCCCAATTTGCCCCGATAGATAAAAGGTATTTCCCACTTGAACCGCATCACTAAATGGCACATTTTGTTTTTTTGGCTCATGCGATTCATGAAATACGGGTGCTTTTGGTTGCTGTAACGTGACCGTAGAAACAATTTCTTGGGGTTCTTCTTTAGGAGCATTACAACTTATCAGCATGCATAGAATAAAAATGTAAAAAGTTATATCAACGAGTTTCATAAGCTCTTATTAAAAATTTTAATTAAAATACGGAATATTTCAGAAGCTACGTGACAATGCGTATTTTTATCGAAAATTTCAACCTCATGGCAGATCAGCAGGAATTTTATGATCATATTACAGCAGGATACAGCACCAAGGGCGACTCAATAACTTTAGGGGCTGCTATGCTCGAAGGTGAAACCATCACCAACGCATTGGTGAAAGTTCCATTAAAAACATTGAACCGACACGGACTCATTGCTGGAGCCACGGGAACCGGAAAAACTAAAACACTGCAAATTCTTGCCGAAAACCTTTCAGAAAAAGGAATTCCCGTATTGCTAATGGATATGAAAGGCGACTTGAGTGGTATTGCACAGCCTAGTCCGGGACATCCCAAAATTGACGAGCGCCATGAGAAAATCGGCATCCCTTTTAACGCACAGAAGTTTCCAGTAGAAATCCTGACATTGTCAGCGCAAAATGGTGTTAGACTTAGAGCTACAGTTAGTGAATTTGGCCCCGTACTTATTTCAAGAATATTAAACGTTTCTGAAACGCAAGCGGGTATTATTGCAATCCTCTTCAAATATTGTGACGACAACCAATTGCCGTTGCTCGATTTAAAGGATTTTAAGAAAATTCTACAGTATGCCACAGGAGATGGCAAAGATGAAATTGCAGAAGAATACGGACGTATTTCACCAGCTTCTTCTGGTGCTATTCTTCGGAAAATAGTTGCTTTAGAACAACAAGGAGGTGATTTGTTTTTTGGCGAAAAAAGTTTTGACACAGACGATCTGCTGCGTGTAGACGAAAATGGAATGGGCTACATCAATATTGTGCGCCTTACCGACATACAAGACAGGCCCAATCTGTTCTCAACTTTTATGCTCTGTCTGCTTGCCGAAGTGTATAGCACCTTCCCAGAACAAGGTGATAGCGGAAGACCCGAATTGGTGATTTTTATAGACGAGGCCCACCTCATTTTTAAAGAAGCTAGCGATGCCCTGCTCAACCAGATTGAAAGCATCGTAAAACTGATACGATCTAAGGGGGTCGGACTCTATTTTGTGACCCAAAATCCTACCGATGTGCCAGATGCGGTCTTGAGCCAGCTCGGACTCAAAATTCAGCATGCGTTACGTGCATTTACAGCAAAAGACAGAAAAGCCATAAAATTAACCGCTGAAAACTATCCGCTTTCAGATTACTACAAAACCGACGAAGTGTTAACCTCACTCGGAATTGGCGAAGCGCTAGTAAGCGTATTGAATGAAAAAGGAATTCCGACACCGCTTGCCGCCACGATGCTGCGTGCTCCCATGAGCCGTATGGATGTTTTGACCGATGAAGAACTGCAAGAATTGTTGCGATCTTCTAAGCTTGTAAAAGAGTACAATGAAGAAATTGACCGAGAAAGTGCATATGAGTTATTGAATGAAAAAATTGAGGCAGCCAACAAACAAGAAGCCAAAGAAAAAGCCGAAAAAGAAAAGGCTGCTGCACGCAGAAAGTCAACGAGAAGTAGAAGCTCTTCCTCTCGTAGCAGAAGTAGCAAAGGCGCTCTCGAGAAAGTATTAACAAGCCCTACCGTTATCAGGAGCGTACTGGGCATACTTACAAAATTGATTAAATAGAATCTTAATGGTCAAAAAAAAAATTCCATGAATTGTTTTGGCTGAAACAGATAAAGAAATAAACCCACAAAGAATAAAAAAATGAAAAAGACCGTATTATTTGGCATCATAGCAACCTTACTATTTATACAATGTGAAGAGGAGAAAAACCCCTTTGCAATTACCGATGGAGCCATCGGCCCCATTACCAAGACCACAAAAATGAAGCAATTAGATTCTATCTTTGCGCAAGATAGCTTGGTAAAATTAAATCCAATAAAAGGTGCTTTAGACACCCAAGGCGAAGTAGAAATTTACGAAAAGGGCGGCACTAAGCTGCTTTTAGTTTCTCCATACGACGAAAGTGACCCCAACTCTGAAATAGCGAATGTACAGGTATTCGATTCACGTTATACCACGGAAAAAGGACTTTCGAAAGCTAGTACTTTTAAAGATGTAAAAGCAAATTATGAAATCGCTGCTATTGAAAACGCTATTAACTCGGTCGTGGTTTTCTTAAAAGGAACCAGTTTATATCTCACCATAGACAAAAAAGAGCTGCCAGAAGAAGTGCGGTATAATTTCAACCAAAAGATAGAAGCATCGCAAATTCCTGATGAAGCAAAGTTTAAATACTTCATGATTGGTTGGGACGCAGGTGACCCGATTGAAATTCAAGAAGGGGATATTTAAAATTTCCTATGAAACCATATTTATGTACAGGGCTCCTTGAGAGCCCTTTTTTTTATATTACTACCGAATGGAATAACAAAGAGCTCCCAACATTTTGTTAAGCGAATCAGTATTTTCAGAGTTTTATAGTAAATTCGAATAGAAATAATACGCAATGGACAGACCTAGTATCAAAAACGAAGATCAATACGAGGCGCTACGAGACAAAGGGTACAGCCAAGAAAAAGCGGCACGTATTGCAAACACTCCCAATGCAGGTGAAAAAGGTGGGAAATCAAGTCCGTACGAAGACTGGACGAAAGCAGAATTATACCAACAGGCCAAAAATGTAGGCATTGACGGGCGGTCAAAAATGGACAAAAAGGAATTAATTCACGCGCTAAGAAACAACTGATGAAACTATTATTAGCTTGCTTATTATGTACTTCATTCCTATGTGCACAATCTACGATGAAGTACACTGCAAATGCAGCGCAACCCTTCGGAAAGATAAATCCGACCGCTCCCCCAGAAACGGCAGATTACGCCCCACTTATTGGAACTTGTGATTGTACCTCAACCACCCGAAAAGCAGATCAATCTTGGGCAGAACCCCAAGATATGACATGGACGTTTAAATACATCATGAATGGTAACGCCGTGCAGGATGAGACGCTAAAAGAAGATGGCAGCCATTCTGGGAGTATCAGGCAATTTGCTGCAGACAGCAGCAGATGGTATGTTCATTATTATTCGAATACCGTACCTACTCCAATACTTTCAGCATGGGAAGGTGGGAAACGGGGAGATAGCATTGTATTATATCGAGCGCAGAAGGCTCCCAACGGCACTGAAGGCTTTTTTCGAATAACGTTTAGCAATATTTCAGACGAAGGTTTTAATTGGCTGGGAGAATGGGTAAACACTAATGAAACGTTCCGATTTCCGACTTGGAAAATCGTATGTACAAAAACTGAAGACGATTAATATGAATAGCCTAAGACCATTCCATTTGGCAATTCCGGTAGATTCTTTAGAACCTAGCCGCACCTTTTATAGAGAAACGCTGGGCTGTGAAGAAGGCCGCAGTAGCGACCATTGGGTCGATTTCAACTTTTTTGGCCACCAGCTTGTAATTCATGTAAAGGAAATTTCCGAAGAACGAGAAAATGTTAGTAATCTGGTTGATGGAAAAGACGTACCCATTCCACATTTTGGTGTGGTGCTTACCATGGAAGATTTTGAGACGCTATCACACCGACTCAAAAATAACGGGGTACATTTTGTGATTGAACCCTATATCCGTTTTGAAGGAAAGCCTGGAGAGCAAGCCACTATGTTTTTTAAAGATCCTGCTGGCAACGCACTCGAATTTAAAGCATTTAAAAACCTTAACCAACTTTTTGCAATCACCTAACTTATGGGTTCCATTAGACCAACTATTATCCGCCAAATTTTTATTCTTCTGCTCATCTTACTTATGGGCACACTTATATTTAGAGAGATAATCCCTTATTTTTCTGGTGTATTGGGCGCAATCACAATTTATGTGCTTTTACGAAGATGGATGGCAATCTTGGTTAAAAAGAAAGGTTGGCGACCCGATCTGGCTGCGGGATTGCTCATGTTGCTTTCCTTCTTTGGAATCCTGATTCCCGTTGCTGGTATCATTTTAATGCTGAGCAACAAAATTGGACGAGCTGTTAACAACTCAGAGAAAGTAGCGTCCGCAGTTAAAAAACAGGTAGTAGCCTGGGAAGATAAATTAGGGTATGACCTTAGTTCAGAAATCGATGTTTCGGCAATTTCTGGTTGGCTGTCAGAAAACCTACAGAGTTTTGCAGGTAGCACATTCGATATCTTTATCGCCATTGGTTTGATGTATTTTATGCTGTATTATATGCTAACCAATAGACGGGAACTTAAAGAATCGTTATTTGAGTACATCCCAATCAGTAAAAAAAATCTTAAGAAAATAGGCGACGAGTCGCATGCCATGGTACGCTCAAACGCATTAGGAATCCCAATGGTTGCTATCGCCCAAGGAGTGATAGCACTCATCGGATTTTTGATTTTTGGAATTGAAGACCCCTTCTTCTGGTTCGTGATTGTTACCATAGGTTCTATGATTCCATTTGTGGGTACGCTTTTAGGAATTCTCCCTGTTTTTATACTCACGCTATCGGCTGGGGACACGTTTCAGGCATGGGGAATTTTGATTTACGGCCTTGTGGTGGTAGGCTCTACAGACAATATTATTAGGCTATATGTACTCAAAAAACTAGACAATGTGCATCCTTTGGTAACACTCATTGGTGTCATTGTGGGAGTACCGTTATTTGGCTTTATCGGGTTAATTTTTGGACCCTTGCTCATCAGTTTGTTTATGATTGTGATGCGTATTTACAAACGCGAATACGGCAAACCGCAACACGACGACCCCACAGACGATGATCCAGATTTGTAATTATGTTTCAGAAATTTGACCATACTCAATTTCCACCTTCAGAAAAACCTGTGTTGGTATGGGATGGCGATTGTGGTTTTTGCAAGTATTGGGTGACTCGTTGGAAAAAAATTACACACGGGAAAATAACATTTCAAACCTATCAAGACGTCGCACATCAATTTGAAGATATTCCACTCAAGGAGTTTAAAAAAGCCTCGCGACTCATAACTGCGGAAGGAACTGTACACAGCGGACCAGATTCGGCTTATATGAGTTATTATATTGCAAATAGAAATTCACCCTGGCACAATTGGTACAGAAAATATAGTTGGTTTCAGCGTCTAAGCGATCACGGTTATAATTATATCGCAAAACATAGAAGTTTCTTTTTTAAACTAACAAAAGCCATGTTGGGTGGTGACTCCACTTCTTTTAAACATTATTGGGCGATGTATCTCTTCGGAATAGCAGTGTTACTATTTTTACTTTTCAAATATTTATAACAAAATTTTAAAACAGAATCACGGTTCCAAGCCGTAACTTTACTTAAATAAATAATTGTATGTTTTTTACCAATAAGAAAGAAGCGGATAAAAACGTAGTCGAAAAGAAAATCGACGACGTTTACATGGAAGAAAAAGTCTCCGAAGTTAATGATGGGGATGTTGAAATTCTATTAGAAAACGAAGAAGAGATTTCTAAAAAACTAGCGGGTGCTAACTCGTTGAGTAAATATGTTGAGATTGGTAAAATAATGTTAGGAATGGTGAAAGATATGAAACGGGGTGAATACACTAGTGTACCCTGGTTTGTGATAGCCACTATTGTCATGGCACTTTTATACATGCTTAACCCATTAGATATCGTTCCAGACTTTATACCCGGAGTAGGTTATATAGACGATCTTGCAGTGCTTTCATTAGGTATGGGGTGGATAGAGACTGATATTCATAAATATTTAGATTGGAAGTTGTCACAAGCGGATGTTTAAATTTTTTCTAGCCTTTTTTGAACGGATTCTCGGTACCCCCTGCTTATAGATAGTGCCGTACCAGCTATTTCTACATGTTCGGTAGTGAAGTTTTCTATTTTTGAGATAGCCACTACCGAAGACCTATGTATCTGTATGAATTTCAACGAAGGTAATTTGGTTACCACATTTTTCATAGTTTCCCTAGTAACATAAGCCTTATCTTCTGTATGCAATTTGATATAATCCCCAAAACTTTCAGCATATAGGAGTGAATCAAAATCTATTTTTACCATTTTACGATCACATCTAAAAAAAGTAAAACCATATGCTTCTTTTTCAGTAGGGACAACTTTTATTTCCTCAAACTTATGTAAGGCAGAAATAAAACGTTCTAAAGAAATAGGTTTGAGCAGGTAATCTACGGCATTTAGCTCAAAACCTTCTACAGCATATTCCCGATAGGCTGTCGTAAATATAACTGCCGATTTCTTGTCTATTGCCTTTGCGAACATGAGTCCTGTAACCTCTGGCATATTGATATCTAAGAAAATAAGATCTACATCATGGGTTTGAAGTGCCCGGAAACCTTCCGATGCATTTTTACAACTTGAAACCACATCATAACCTTCAATTTTAGAGAGATGGCTTATTATTATTTCTCGCGCCATAGGCTCATCGTCTATAATAAGTACACTATATTTTTTCATCTTTATACATTATTGATAAATTCAATAAAAACTGGGCATCGGTTCTTTTTGTGCTAAGCTCAAAAGAATCTGGGTATACTGTTTCCAACCGTTTTCGACTATTTTGGAGGCCAATTCCGTGATTGCTTTTTTCTTCACTTGTATTGCCCACAGTATTTTCGATGGTAAATAACAATAAGGTGCTGGTAGACCTTAGCTTTATGAAGATATCTAAGATACCATCTCTCCCTGCTCCATGTTTAAATGCGTTTTCAATATATGCCATAAACAACATTGGTGGAACCTGCTTATCTGTTTCAATTTCCTTCTCAAAACGCAGGCGCACCGTATCCTTGAACCGGATACTCTCTAAACCGATGTACGACTCTATGTACGTCACTTCATCATAAATAGAGACCAATGGTTTTTCTATTTGATGAAGTACATAATCCAACAAGTTGGATAATTTTAGAACAAGTGCTGGGGTCTCTTCAGATTTTTTTAGAGCGAACGCATACACTGTATTCAGTATATTAAACAAAAAATGTGGGTGTATCTGTTGTTTCAAATAATGGAGCTCTCTTTGTTTCAATAGCAACTTACCCTCTAAAATCTTATTCTGAAGAATTTTATTTTGGTTACGTGTATTATAGTGATGTTTTAAAAGATTAATAAAGCTCACAACTCCTACTACCAGATAGACTAAAATAAGTACGAACACAAAATTACGTGTGAGCAATGGCATGGTTTCTACATTGAAATACGCTTTTATCATAAATCCGAAGAACACAATGAGCATGATAAGAAATAGCGAGCCTATCATGGTATACAAACTATATAATGCACATAAGGCATATTTTTGTTTTAAAAGATAGTTTGGTATAATCTCGTACGAAAAAGTATAAGTTGCAGCTATGGTTACTGGAAGTAGACTAGACGAAAACCAAAATACAAAAGACTGATTTTCGGTATTGTAGCTAAAAAAGTATACATAAAATAGCCAAACAAGAACCCAAAGAATGATATGATAGGGTATATATTTAAACCGACGTAGCAATTGTGCAAGCATCTTGCAAAGATGGGTATTTTAAATAAAAGTGATAGTTTTATGAGATGGATGACCAATTTTGAAGGACTAATAACATAAACATTGATGTGGAATAGTAAAAATCACATAAAAACAGTTGTCTATCGGGTTGATTTGTACTTTTATCGCATTAAAATAACCCCGAGCGCAAGTATCTATATGTTTGCACTATAACTCTTAAAAAAAATAGTATGCGAATTCCATTAAACATTCTTGTTGAGGGCGGACTTGTATTTATGCTCCCATTAGTTGCCATGATTTTTATCATCATAATTTTGTTGATCTTGGCAATGACCAAAAACCAATTTCAAAGTAAATACGCTAAGCTCATCTCACACATAAGTCTTTTTGCGTTAGTTTGGGGATTTTTAGGATCTGTAATCGGGCTCATTCAAGCATTTGATGCGATACAAACTGTGGGAGATGTTTCTAGTGGAATGATGGCTGGCGGATTAAAAGTGGCGTTGATAACAACACTTTTTGGTGCCGTGTCGTTTCTAATTGGCCGATTTAGTATAATCTTAATTACGCTGCGTTCAATAGATTAAAACGAGACATCGTGTTGAACAGCTTTAATGAAAAAATGTAACTAAGTAATTTTTGGCATATACTATTGCTTAGGGCGATTTATCGAATTTCTAAGTTTTCCGAAGATATAGTTTACTGAAAAACCATAGAAGTTTTCTCTTTTTGCAAATTTCACAACGGGCCCAACCGAAATTCCATTTTTTTCGCTCAAGCAAAATTCAACTTTAGGCTGAAGCAATACAATGGCAGATGACTCATTTTTGGAATCAGAGGTATAATTAGAAATAAGTCCGAATCCGCCGACGAACTCAAAATTAGTCTCGTAACTATAGGAAGTGTATCCTAAACCTGCCATCAGATTTAAACGGGTTTTAGGATGTTTACTGAAATTTATGATCCGCCCAAACGAACCGTGATATACCATATATTTATCTAATGGAATCGTCGTACCAAAAGCAATTAAATCAAAAAAGCCAATGGCAAAATCATCAGGAAGTTCCCTTGGGTTACAAGTAAAAAACTGAAAGCCTAATTGTACACTGTATTTTTGATTAAAAATATAATTTCCAGCTACAGAAACGCCTGCAAAGTTACCTACTTCAGGGCCAATTTGGCCATAATAATATGATGTTGATTCTTGTTGCGCAAAACCAACTTGCAAAAAGCAAGTCAAAAAAAGAGATATTAAAAGCGTTGGGCCATAGTTTTTCATCAGCCCATTCGTTGCTCTCTTGCCAACAAAGTGTTTTTGAGCAGCATGGCAATCGTCATCGGGCCAACACCTCCTGGTACCGGCGTGATAAAACTGGATTTTTTACTGACATTTTCAAAATCGACATCACCTACAATTCGGTACCCTCTAGGCTTTGAATCATCATCTACGCGGGTAATTCCGACATCAATCACGACAGCATCGTCCCTGACCATTTCAGCTTTCAAAAAATTAGGAACTCCAAGGGCAGAGATCACAATATCTGCTTGGGAGATGATCTGCGTAATATTTTTAGTATTACTGTGGGTTAATGTAACCGTACTATTACCTGGCCAACCTTTTCGGCTCATCAAAATGCTCATGGGACGCCCCACGATATGGCTTCTTCCAATCACAACAGTATGTTTTCCTTTGGTATCCACATCATAGCGTTCTAGCAGTTCCAGAATTCCAAAGGGAGTAGCGGGAATAAATGTACTCATATCGAGCGCCATCTTTCCGAAGTTTTCTGGGTGGAAACCGTCTACATCTTTACTTGGGTCTACCGCCATCAGTACTTTTTGCGTATTGATTTGGGGAGGTAAAGGCAACTGAATGATAAATCCGTCGATGTTATCATCTTCGTTCAGCTCTTTAATTTTATGGAGTAGTTCAATTTCTGAAGTGGTATGTTTCATTCGTACCATAGTAGACTCAAACCCTACACGTTCGCAAGCTCGCACTTTGCTACCAACATAAGTAAGACTGGCCCCATCGTCACCAACAATCACAGCGGCCAAGTGTGGAACTTTTTCGCCTTGGGATTTCATTTTATCGACCTCAGCCTTGATCTCGTCTTTAATATCGTTCGAAACCTTTTTACCATCTAAAAGAATCATACTGCTTACTTATTGGTGAGTTTTTTTGATTTATATACTGCATTGACAACCAATGAAGTACAACTAACGACTAAGAACTAAAGACTAAGTGCCAGCGACTGATTTTACTTCATTTTCCCCATCATCTGCATCATCTTTCGACCGCCGCCACCTTGCATCATTTTCATCATTTTGCTCATTTGGTCGAACTGCTTCAGCAACTGGTTTACTTCTTGAACTGAAGTACCACTTCCTTTTGCGATACGTTTTTTCCGGCTTCCGTTAATTACGGCCGGGCTCGTTCGTTCTTCGGGGGTCATACTATGTATTATGGCCTCAATACCTTTAAATGCGTCATCATCGATATCTACATCTTTTAGGGCTTTTCCAGCACCAGGTATCATCCCTATCAGATCTTTCATGCTACCCATTTTCTTTACCTGCTGAATCTGCTTAATGAAATCGTCGAAACCAAATTGGTTCTTAGCGATTTTCTTTTGCAATTTTCTCGCTTCTTCTTCATCAAACTGTTCTTGGGCTCTTTCAACTAAGGAAACTACATCTCCCATGCCCAAAATACGGTCTGCCATACGTGCTGGGTGGAACACATCGATGGCATCCATTTTTTCACCGGTACCGATAAACTTGATGGGTTTATTTACAACGCTCTTAATCGAAATAGCTGCACCACCTCGCGTATCACCATCTAATTTAGTGAGCACCACTCCATCGAAATTAAGCCGGTCGTTAAAGGATTTTGCAGTATTCACAGCATCCTGACCTGTCATAGAATCTACCACAAACAATGTTTCGTCTGGTGTAATTGCTTTGTGTACGTTCGCAATCTCGGTCATCATCTGCTCATCGACCGCCAAACGACCTGCGGTATCTACGATAACAACATTGTGCCCATTTTGTTTTGCGTGTGCAATAGCGTTAGTAGCAATCGCCACCGGATCCATATTTCCCTCTTCGCTATATACTTCTACGTCGATTTGGTCTCCCACCACGTGCAATTGATTAATTGCAGCGGGACGGTAAACATCACAGGCTACCAAAAGGGGTTTTTTAGTTTTCTTCGTTTTTAAGAAATTGGCTAACTTTCCGGAGAAAGTTGTTTTACCACTACCCTGTAATCCTGACATTAAAATGACACTGGGCGACCCTTTTAAATTAATCCCAGCCGTTTCACCTCCCATGAGTTGGGTAAGTTCATCTTTTACGATTTTCACCATAAGCTGTCCAGGCTGTAGGGTGGTTAGTACATCCTGTCCAAGCGCTTTTTCTTTTACACGATTGGTAAATTCTTTAGCAGTTTTAAAGTTAACATCGGCATCGAGCAAAGCGCGGCGAACCTCCTTAAGGGTTTCTGCAACGTTTACTTCAGTGATACTCCCGTGGCCTTTTAAAACGTGGAGGGCTTTATCTAATTTATCGCTAAGATTATTGAACATATTCAGGTGTCATTTTAAAGAATGGCAAAGATACAAATTGGATGCCTTGTGACAAAGTCGGCGCATTACTAATTATATGTACTCAATTCGCATACTATTGGTGATTACGTCTGGTATTCTTTCGGTTGCCACCTTTATTTTTAGAACTACCCCGAGAAGGTTTGTTATTCCTCGATTGCTGCCTACCACGCTGGTTCGCAGCTTTATTTTCTGCTTTCTTATCGAGTACTTCTTGTAGGTTCTCTGTTACTTCAAATCCAGGTATGGTTTTTTGGTCTAAGCGCTCTCCCAGCAATTTTTCGATAGCACGAACATATTCAAACTCGTCTACGCTCACTATGCTTATGGCTTCGCCGCTGGCCCCTGCCCTACCGGTTCTTCCAATACGGTGCACGTAATCTTCAGGAATGTTAGGAAGCTCGTAGTTAATTACATGCGGTAATAACGGAATATCGAGTCCGCGTGCTGCAATATCTGTTGCTACCAAAACCCGTACATTTCCGCTTTTAAAATTTGCCAGCGCCTTTGTTCTGGCACCTTGACTTTTATTTCCGTGTATCGCTGCGGAAGTTATTTTTGCTTTATCCAATTTTTGCGCCAATCGGTTGGCACCATGCTTTGTTCGTGTAAAAATGAGCACCTGTTGCCAATTCCCTTCTGAAATAAGCTTGATGACCAAATCTGTTTTCTTTGCTTTATCAGTTTTAAAGATTAGCTGATCTACTTTTTCGGCAGTTGTATTTTCTGGAGTTGCTTCAACCAAAACAGGTTGGTATAAAAAGCTATTTGCTAGTTTTTTAATTTCTTTTGAAAAGGTCGCTGAAAAAAGTAAATTTTGCCTTCTTTTAGGCAACAGCGCCAAAATTTTGTTGATATCTCTAGCAAAGCCCATATCTAGCATCCTATCGGCTTCATCTAATACGAGAAACTCTACACTTTTTAATGAGAAAATCCCTTGGTTGTGTAAATCGAGTAAACGTCCTGGGGTAGCCACTAAAATATCGACTCCTTGTTTCATTGTTCTAATCTGTGGATTGGCATTTACCCCACCAAAAATCACAGTAGAACGTATGTCTACGTATTTCGAGTATGTTTTCACATCATCATACACTTGTGCAGCAAGTTCGCGTGTGGGTGTTAATACCAATGCCCTAACCGGGCGCTTGTGCATTTGTTTGGCATTGGCTAGCTTTTGAAGCATCGGAAGAGTGAACCCAGCGGTTTTACCAGTTCCTGTCTGTGCTGAAGCCAGCACATCTTTTCCTTCTAATATTCTCGGTATTGCTTTTTGTTGTATTGGAGTTGGAGTTTCGTATCCTTTTTCGCTGATTGCTTTCAGCAGGCTATCAGAAAGCCCTAAATTTTTAAATGACATATAATGAATTTAAGAAGCTCGTGAAGTTTATTTAATATGCTTCTTTATGAGGCACAAAGGTACGTCTAATTTATTCAGCAGTATGCAACTGCTAAAATTAAGTATCTTTAACCTTCAAAATCACTCCTTATGAAAAAATTGATGCTCCTTTCCGTAGCACTTTGTAGCCTACTATCACTTCAGGCACAATCGGAAAAGCAAAAAGTTGAAAACACCGTCACCAAATCTAAAATTGAAGGCCATATTTATTTCCTGGCAGACGACCTACTAAAAGGTCGCGAAACAGGCACACCAGAAAATAAAATTGCTGCTTCTTATCTGGCAAATACCTTACGAAGTTATGGTGTACAACCAAATCCGAAAACAGGAACATTCTACCAAGAAGTAAAACTCGAAAAAACGAGTCCGCCAGCGGTCATGGATTTCACCATAAACGGAACAAAACTAAAGCAAGTAGCGCCCATGACTGTTGAGGCATTGATTTATAATGGAGACGCTGTTTTTGTGGGTTACGGACTAGAAAGCGACTATACAAACAAAAATGTGAAAGGTAAAGTTGTGTTGGTAGAGGCAGGAAGTGCAGAGACCAAAGACACCCAAGGGTCGTTCGGGTTAATTCGAAAAAAGCAAATGGCTGCCGCCATGGCAGGTGCAATCGGAGTGATTGAATTTGTGGATGTTCAAGAGCAAATATGGAGTTTTATAGATCACAATTTTAACGCTCCAACATTAAAAGTAGCTTCAGAGGCTGGTAATATGGAAACTAAAGAAATTCCTTATATCTGGGTAAAAGACACCAATGGTGCTACCCTTAATGCTATTGAAGCGCAAGCAACGAATACTTTAGATATGAATCTCGGTGCACAGGTTTCAACTGAAGTTGTTTCGCAAAACGTAATTGGCGTAGTAGAAGGTACCGACGCGAAGCTAAAAAATGAATACATTATTTATTCTGCACACTACGACCATGTGGGCATTGGTACACCAGATGCAACTGGCGACACTATTTACAACGGCGCCAGAGATAATGCAGTGGGAACAACCACAGTGTTGAGCATGGCAGAGAATTTGGCAAAATACCCTACCAAACGTTCGGCTTTGTTTATTTTATTTACTGCGGAAGAAAAAGGGCTTCTTGGTAGCAAATATTACGTTGAAAACCCAGTACTTCCATTAGAGCAGATGGTGTATTGTTTTAATAGCGACAACGGTGGTTATAATGACACCTCAAAAGCAACTATTATAGGATTGACCCGAACAACAGCCAGTAAGAATATGATGGATGCAGCAACAACCTTTGGTCTCACTGCTATAGACGACCCTGCTCCTGAACAAGGCTTGTTTGACCGTAGTGACAATGTACATTTTGCCGCAAAGGGTATTCCGGCGCCAACATTTTCGATGGGCTTCACTTCGTTTGATGGAGAAGTGACCAAATATTACCACAGGCCTGGAGATCATACCGATAACATGGATTATAATTATCTGTTGAAATTTTTTAGAGCCTATGTAATGGCCGGTCGTAGTATTGCAAACGATTCTGTGACACATTTTTGGACTGCCGGTGATACTTATGAAAATGCTGGTAAAAAACTTTATAACAAATAATGAAATTTTTGAATAGTTTGTTCTGTTTTCTATTTCTCTTCGGAATGGGTTGCGGCACAATTAAAGACAAGGACATTGTGATTTATTATACCGACCAGAACAATAACCGTTACCGAATTACCGAAACTTCTTTCGACTACACGCCTATTACCGATAAAGAAAGCTCCTCAGGCACCTATAACGGCGGTGTTCCAGTTTCGAAAAAAGGGAGTATCGAAGTGTTTGAAGAACTACACCAATTAGCACTAGACATAATTGCTACAGCACCAAAAGAGACTAAGCGGGAAATGCTAACCACCATACTTTCAATTACCTCAAATGGTGAAACTGATAGAAGGATCCTTCGAAAGAGTGAAAAACGAACCCTATTTGAAAGCAAATTAGTTTCGTTAAAACAGCGTTTAGAATAGTCACTCGTAATAATTTCTCAAGGCTATTGCTTTTTTAACCCTTCCGCAGTACGAAATCTTATGTCTTTCTCTCTCATGATAGTTATCGGCATCGTTGGAAACAATAAAACAAAGGGAGTAAAGCAACTAATGTTTCAGCAGAAAAATAGAGCGCTAAGCTCTAAAAACAGAATTCATACAATTTCGCCACCTATCAGATTTCTTTGATAGTCAAATCATTACGTGGACGTAGTTTTGTAGTACACTAAAACTTCACGTCATGAATACGATTTACTTTATCTTTTGCACCCTACTTTGTATTACTACTGCCACAAGCCAGGAATGTAGTGAAGACTTCAAACAAATCTCGGGCCTGTGGGACAAGCTAACGTTAGAGAATGCGCTTAACGATCCAGAATCGCTTACTTCAGATTTTGATGCCCTAAAAGGAAATTTAACCAAATCGTTGGGCGGACTCAGCCTAAAAGGAAACGCTCCAAAATTATTATCGACTAAAGGAAAGGAGAAAAAAGGAACTATAAAAAAGGGTAAAAAGAGAACCTACGTTACTTATATGGCGCCAAAAGAGTCGATGCAGATCACTATAGCAAGCAGTGACAACCTCTCCGGACTCGAAGTAGTGATATGCGCCCATACTAAAGCCAACTTAACCGAAAATTTAGCAAGCCATACTTTTATGGCAGGTGAATCTTCCAAAAGTTTTACGGTAGATAATGTAAAAGGAAAGGTATTGAGTGCATCTTTAAAGCACAGTGGTGAGAAGGCACAGTTTAGCATATCATCTCAGTAGTTTACAATAAAATCATACTAGTATCAAACAGCGCTTCGCAACCAAAGGTGAAGCGTTTTTTCTATTTATAATTATTTGTAAAACAGTTTATTACATGAATTCTGTAGCTCCTAACAGAAATCATATATTTTCAGTTCCTCTTCGTTTTCTTTGATACTCAAGCCATTATCTCACAGTAGTTTAGCAGTATCAAATAATTAGAAATCTCATAAACCATTAAATCGAACACCATGAAAAATTACATCAACACACACATGAAAACTATCATTCTAGCACTTGCAGTGCTAATGGTAGGAATTACAACGAACGCTCAATCTTGCACCAGTACACTTAAAACTAGAAGCGGAACGGTCATGGCAGGAGGCCCAGCGAAAACCACATTCACAGCAACTTCTAATTCGGTTCGCATATCTGTAAACAAAACAGGTGGTAAAGCAAAAACAACGGTAAATATATATGCTAATGGAAGCTTTAAAGATCGAATGATTTTCGAAAATGGTCGTGACACACCTACCAAGGCTAAAACTATTACAGGTGTAAGCGGTAAAAGTATTCGTGTAGACATCGTAAACCAATCTGTGGCCAACAAGTTTAAATATAGTATGAAAGCAACAGGTAGCACAACCAATCTGGCCATAGGTGGTAGAAAAACAGGGCGGTTATTAGGTAACCAAAAAAAGACCTTAGAAACAAATGCTTCTTGTACCAACAAAACTAGAGTAACTATTAAAAGAACTTCAGGAAGAGCTCGAGGTACGGTTAGAGTTTGGAGAAAAGTTGGAAACTCGTGGGTAGAACACTCTAGCGATACTTTTGAAAGAAGTCAACCTAGAAACGAGATGGTGCTTAACCTAAACGGGAATAATAAGTTCAAAGTAGAGTTAAAGAATATTTCCATAGGGAATACCTTCTCGTATACTATGGACGCAAGAGTCAGAAACTAATTAACATAAACATTTAAACCAAATATCATGAAAAAAGTAATTCTATTATTCAGTATTGTATTGTTCGCTTTCACTTTTACTGCGGAAGCACAGAATTGTAACCAAGGTGCCAAATTGGCAAAAAAGACCTGGCAAAAATTTGGACCATGGAAACCAGACATTTCTTTGATTCCTTTTAAACAAAGTACCAAAAAGATCAAAAATGCTTGGAATTGGATCGCTTCTAACGGAGGTGCAAATATTGGTCCGCGTTATCTTGAAATAGATGGAGGCAATGAAAACGGGAGCATCACCGGACAAACAAAGAGAACCTTTGTAACACATCCTTCCTTTAATAACAATGTAAAGTTAACCATCAACAAATACGATGGGAGAGCAAAAACCGGAGTGGTAATTTGTGTACAGGGAAAAGATGGAGTCACGACCCAAAAAACCTCTTATATTTTTCCAAATGATCGAAACGGCAAGGTGAAAACGTTCAATTTGAGAAATGTGAAAGGAAAAATCATCATCGTTGCCATGAAGAATCTTTCCGTAGGAAATAAATTCAAGTACCGAATTAAAGCCGAATAGATTAATCTTTTCAACCTAGTTGGCACAAGAGACCTACTATTACTGTAGGTCTCTTTCAGCAACTAAGAACATTTCACATTTATCTAAAATTCAAATTATGAAAACACTACTCACATTGTTACTAATAGCACCATTTATCACGATGATGGCACAACCTAAAGTAAGCGAAATAAAACCGGTACCCAATGGCGAAATAAGCTACAGCGGAAACCTAAGCAACGGAACTGTATTAAACGACTTATCCTGGGCTTGGAGCAGTCAAAATGCTTGTTTCCCAGAGACACAAAAGAAAAAATTTACAGGAAAGCACGTTTTTTTTACTGGAGTGATTCCGAAGTATAGCGAAATGGAAGTAACGGTTATTCCAAAAGACAAAAACAAGAATTTTAGTATTTATGCGTACGAAATAGGTGTCGACAACATGCGCTTGGTGCCCGACCTAGACCGATGCATTAGATGCGAAGCTGCCCATAAAATGGATCGCCCAGTACGTGGAAAAACACAAGATTACACCAGAACCGTTACCAATCTGGTTGCCATAAACAGGCCATATAGAGTGGTAATTGGGATAACAGGTGCAGACGGATTAAGCGAAGGAGACTTCACTTTACAAGTGAAAATGAAGACGCGCTAATTTGTTTTTAAAATAATACCTATCTTTTGTTGGTGAAACAACTAAACACATACATCTCAATTTATCTTGGATTGGCGCTCATTTTAATGTGCCAATCCAATTTTTTGTATGCGCAAGGTTTCGGAAAGGATAAAGTTGATGAAACGCTTACCGTTTTAAAAACTACCACCGACCCAGAAGAAAAAAGAAAACTATATTTCGCTTTAGGTGACAGCCTTGTGTTGAAGAATGCCCCTGCCAAGGCAACCGAACTTTTTCAATATTTCTTAAAAAAAGACACTACAGCACTCGCCAAATTAATTCTATATGAGGCGTATTCCAGAAATTATTCTAGAAGCGGGTTTTTAGACGAAGCCATTGCACTTAAAAAAGAAGGTATTACCCTTTCTGAAAAATTTAAGGATGAGAGTAGGTTTATATTTTATCATATCACTTTGGCCTATTCATACGACCAAAAAAACAAACCAGATCTTGCTTTAGAATACCTTAATGCTATTGAAGAACTTGTTCTTCAAGAAAATAACACCTATCAGTTAGCAAATTTTTATGATGCAAAATCGGCCGTATATAATTCATTAAAAGAGTATGACACGCAAGAAGCAATGCTTCTGAAGATATATGAGCTTGTAAAAGACATGCCCAACATTCCGAAGAAGCGATACCATATGTACATCATATTAGATTTCTATACCCAAGTAGACAACCCAGAACAACTTACAAAATTTACCCAAATCCTCTCAGAATTATACGAAAAAGCTCATGCCAATACTCCCGCAGGACATATGCCCATTGAGGCGCTCTTTAAACGTAGGTTGAGTACAGAGAACATTCCACTACTACAAAAAGCCATCGCCATAAGTGATAGCTTGAATAGTATGAATTCGTACGTCTCTACCACCATAGCTCTGGCAAACATCTACGAATCTGCCAACCAACCAGAAAAAGGGATTGTATATTTAGAACAGGCAGTCGAAAAGCTAAAAACGGTTGAAAAACCCTCGCACCTAATCGATATTTATACTACGTTGGCTTCTATGAATGCTGCTGCAGAAAATTTTCAGGATGCCTACGATTATAAAATATTACAAGCTTCGTTACAAGATAGCGTGACTTCTGAAAACATGAAGCGGAACATTGCAGAGATTGAAATTGAATTTGAAACTGAAAAAAAAGAACGTAAGATCCTTGAACAGAAATTAGAATTAGAGAAACAAACCCAACAAAAAACACAGATCAGAAACGGGTTGATCGCGCTTTCATTAATCGCTATTTTAGTTTTTATATTTTTTAGATATCGTCTTCGATCCCAAAAAACCATTGCCGAACAAACTCTTTCTATCCAAGCCCAAAAAATTACCGAACTACAACAGAAAAACAAATTGTTGGCACTTAACAGTATGATCGAGGGGCAAGAAGCCGAGCGGTTGCGAATTGCCAAAGATTTGCACGATAGCCTGGGTGGGCTCCTAAGTACTGTAAAAGCACATTTTACCACCATCCAGAATGAAATCCAGCAGATAGAAGATTTTAACTTAACAGAAAAGACAAATAAGCTTATAGATGAAGCGGTTGTTGAAGTGCGGCGCATTTCACATAACATGATGCCTCAGGCCTTGAGCATTTCTGGTCTTCAGGGTGCTATAGAAGATCTTGGGCTACAGCTGCAACAAGAAGGCTACCAAACCAATATAGAATTTATAAATGTACCCGAAACGTTAGATCCCACCAAAGAAGTGATGCTCTACAGGCTGCTACAAGAACTGCTAAATAACATCAGAAAACATGCTCATGCAACTGAAATCACGCTTCAGTTAATAGGTCATGAAAACGAATTGACCGTGTTGGTTGAAGATAATGGCCAAGGCTTTAATTACGAAGATGAACTTTCCAAAGATGGGATTGGCCTGAGTAGTGTGAACAGCCGAGTTCAATTTTTAGATGGAACCATAGATTGGGATACGGAGTTGGGTCGGGGCACTGCGATTTCAGTTTGTGTGCCCTTGTAATTGTAAGAAATCACCCTCTATGAATTCATAGAGTTTTTTTGGCTCACAGAATTCATACCCTTTTGTCACCATAGCCCACTTACCTTAGAGATTCACAAAACCATCAAAAAAAGATGTTCGCTTTTCCGACCAAAAAAGCATTTCTAATCTCTTCCTGTTTCTTGTGGTGCGTACTTGTCTGCAATGCCCAAAAGCGCCCTTTCGACAAGCAAAAAATAGATTCTATTCTTCGGGTTTCAGAAACCATGGAAAAAGATATGAAAACGGTTCAACTTCTGGTATCAAGTGCCGGGAAGAACCGATACATCAAACCAACCCGTACACTAATACAACGAGCGATTGCAATTTCGGAAGCAGCAGATGATAATGAAATGCGTGCCAATTCGTATTACTCGATGGGAAATTACCACTATTTCAACGCCAAGTTAGATTCAGCTAGCTATATGCTAGACAAAGCGCTTACTTACATAAGTGACAACGAACTTCCATTTATAAGGTCTGGTATTTTAGCTACCAAAGGCGGCATTTCTAGTCAAAATGACGCGGTGTCACAATCTATTGTATACACCATGCAAGCGAGAGAAATCTTAGACAAGTTAGACACTATAGAGCTTAACGAAGCACAGAAAAAGAAACGTAGGGGCCAGAGTTTTGTACTTGCCAATTCGCTGGCAAATTTATACAATAAGGTAGAAGACTTTGAGACTTCTTTGGTGTATTATGACATCGCCAATGAAGCTGCACTAAAGATGGGCGATTTAAACGCTGCGGGAGTTATTATTAGTAACAAGGGAAACCTTCTCCTTAAAATGGACAGGAAAAAAGCAGCACTAAACGCTTTTAATGAAGGAAAAGAATTAAAAGTAAAAGCTGGTGCACCCACTACATCTATCGCCATTTCAAATCTTAATATTGGTGCTGCACATTTAGAACTGAACCAAGAAGAAGAAGCACTTTCATATCTAAACTCAGCACTTTCCATATTTGAAGAACGGAATTATACTTCAGGAATCGCAGAGGTATTGCCACAACGCGGTGCACTTTACAATAAACAGGCAAAATACGATTTGGCCATTGCAGATTGTGAAAAAGCCAAACAGCTCATCGATGCCATTAAAGTGCCCGAACTGATGTCTGCAGCCTGTGAATGTTTATATGAGGCCTACAAGAGCAAAGGAGACTTTAAAAGTGCCCTAGACAATTATGAGCGGTTTACGATTGCTAGAGATTCTGTAATTAATGAAAAGAATATAAAGCGGCTTACACAGATTGAAATGCAGTACGATTTCAACAAAAAACAAGAAGAGCAAGAATTGGTCCTCCAAAATGAAAAACGGCTGAAACGAAACATCCTTGCCGGACTGATTACCTTGGCGGTGTTTTCAATAGTTATTATCTTGTTCCTGCGGAAACGGATGCAATATAAAAACAAGTTGGCGCTGCAAACGGAAACCCTTCAACAACAAAAAATCACCGAATTACAACAGAAAAACAAATTGATAGCTATGAATAGTATGATTGAGGGACAAGAGGCTGAAAGGCTTCGTATTGCAAAAGATTTGCACGACAGTCTTGGCGGATTGCTGAGTACTGTGAAGGCACATTTTACGACAATTCAAAACGAAATTGAACAACTCGATGCTCTGGACCTCACAGGAAAAACCAACGCGCTTATCGATGAAGCTTGTATTGAAGTACGGCGAATTTCACACAATATGATGCCCCATGCCCTTAGTCTTTCTGGTTTGAAAGGTGCTATAGAAGATTTAGGAACCCACCTCCAAGAGCAGGGCTATAGTGTAAATGTAGAAATAGACAACCTCCCCGAAGCACTAGAACCAACAAAAGAGGTAATGATTTACCGCTTAATACAGGAAATCATTTCAAACATTAGAAAGCATGCGCAAGCCAGTTCCATCCTGATACAGCTAATCGGGCACAAAAATGAAGTGAATTTGCTGGTTGAAGACAATGGCCGTGGTTTTACTTATGAAACAGCGCTTGCAAAAGGAGGTCTAGGGCTAAAAAGCATCAATAGTCGGGTGGCGTATCTTGACGGAACTATAGACTGGGATACCCAACCAAATAACGGAACTTCATTAACTATTAATATACCCATAGTATGATACATGTATTTATAGTAGACGATCACAAGATGGTGATAGACGGGATGAAATTATTGCTGAAAGATGAAGCTACCATAAAAGTGGTGGGTACAGCATTGAACGGTGAAGAAGGTTTGATAGAAATCACCAAACAACCGGTAGACGTCGTATTGCTTGACATTAACATGCCTGGCATGAATGGTATTGAAACCTGTAAAGAACTTCTAAAACTCAATCCAGACCTTAAAATAGTTGCTATTAGCATGCATAAAGAAAGCAGTTTAATAAAGTTGATGCTGAATAACGGTGCCAAAGGATATGTGCTGAAAAATGCAGGTCAAGATGAAGTGATCGATGCCATAAAAACCGTAAACGAAGGAAAAATGTATCTAGACGATACGGTAAATGAAATTGTGCTGAACAGTGTACTGAAAAATGGAAGTGAAAAAGTCACCAGCCCGTTTCCGACACTTTCCCGAAGAGAAAAAGATGTTCTAAAACTTATACTAGATGAGTGTACTACCCAAGAAATTGCCGACAAACTATTTATTAGTTTCGGTACGGTAGAAACCCACCGGCGCAATATGCTCATTAAAACCGGCGCCAGAAACACTGCAGGACTCGTACGTACTGCTATAGAATATGACTTAACCAAATAATATAAATCTCATGAAAAAACTTATCACTTGCATTGTAGCCACAGCACTATTGTTTGCGTGTGCTTCAGAAACCGAAAAAGGAGTACTTGAAGATATCGCCGAGGTATATGGGGGCGAAACTTCCTATTCAAAAAGTTTTGTGTCGAATACTTCTGAAAAGCGAACCACCTTTAATGTCACTATTAAAAATAGCCAGATGATTGATACGCTGGCACCTACAGTAACTACAGCAAACGCTTCATTAATGGTATACGACGCGCTCACTTCCGAAGAAAAGAAAAACTATACCGATATTGAAACTATACTCGTGAATGCCAAAAATGATACTATTTCGTACTACTATCCGATGTCTGCCTTAGCCCCGATCAGCAAAAAAGCGAAAGTGTTCCATACGTTTTCATCAATCTTGGTGGATGGGAATTTTGACCAACTGAATGAGCTGGATCGCGCTGACGATATTCCAGCGAATTTTAGTGAAATATTAAAAAATGGCGTAGCGCAATTTGAAAAAAAATATGGAAGCTTAAAAGAATACCAAACGTTTGGCGTAGCCGAAGAGCGAGATAATGTTGGCACTTATTATCAATTTCAGGCACACCTTATCTTTGCAAATGGTCATAAAATGGGATATTGGGCAGTAGTTGATGCCGCTCCAGACAATGATGCGTTGCTCGGCTACAAATTTTTTCAGTAAATAAAACCCAACAAAAAAGCCCATTTTGCAAGCAAGATGGGCTTTCACATTAACCAACCGAATTGTTCATAAACATGAACAATGATTTCAATCTACAGGGTAAAACAGCTAATCCTTTTACACCTGTCTATATATAACAGCCCAAACAAAAAAATACTACCTCTTCAACATAAACTATTTTTTATATAAGTTTACGGTGCTAGTTTATGGAAGAGAAAACAAACGTTTGCAAAGAGCATATGTACGATAAGGTCTACAGGGAGTACGCTGAGACCATTTGTAATTTTATTTATTTTAAATGTGGTGATAAAGACAAAGCTCACGATATTGCCCAAGAGGCATTTATCAAACTTTGGGAAAACTGTAAAAAAGTACCACCCCAGAAAGCAAAGTCTTTTTTATATACCGTAGCCAATAATCTTTTCCTGAATACAGTAGCCCACAAAAAAGTGGTTCTTAAATATGTTGAAAGCCATCAGCCCAGGGTAGAAAAACATTCTCCGCAGTTTTTATTAGAAGAAAAAGAATATGGTGAGAGGCTGCAAAACGCTATTGCCAATCTCACCGAAATACAACGCACCGCATTTTTACTAAGTCGGGTAGAAGGAAAAAAATATCGTGAGATTGCCGAAATTTTGAATATTTCAGAAAAAGCAACTAGCAAACGAATTCATGATGCCCTAGAGGCCCTTCGAAAAACGGTAGAAAAAATATAGAAAAGGTAGTAAAAAAGCGATTTACTTGTTTTATAGCTAGAAAGCACACAGAAATGGACACAAAATTATTAGATAAATGGCTCAACGGCACCCACTCAGCCGAAGATCTGCAGAAACTGGAAACAGACCCAGCATTTGCCGCATATCAAAAAATTGACCGCTTTTCTAAACAAATCGAGATTCCAGAATTTGATACGGAAGCATCTCTAGCTGCTGTAAAGGATAAAATTGGCCAAACCAAACAAAAGAATACCAAAGTACGCACATTGCCGCTATTGCTTAAAATTGCTGCTGTTTTAGTAATTGTTTTTGCTACGTATATGTTGGCGGTTGGAAGTTCAACCAATGTGCAGACACAATTTGCTGAAACTATCACCATTGCACTTCCCGATACCTCGGAAGTAGTTTTAAATGAAAATTCTGAAATTTCATACAAGAAAAACAGTTGGGATGAATCTCGGGAACTATCGTTAACGGGAGAGGCATTTTTTAAAGTTGCCAAAGGCAAAAAGTTCACTGTACAGACACCAAATGGTGATGTTACGGTATTAGGAACCGAATTCAATGTTACTTCAAATGGCACCGATTTTTCGGTGAGTTGCTATGAAGGATTAGTAGCGGTCACCCATCAGGGTAAAACGGCCAATGTAGCTGCTGGAAACCATCTAACCATAGAAAATGGCGAACTAATTTCTAGTGCTGTATACGTTAACAAACCTGAATGGGTGGGTAACGAAAGCAGTTATAATGATGTCCTTATAACAAATGTGCTTCAAGATTTAGAACGGAAATACAACATAACCGTTGCGGCTCAGAATATTGATGTAACTTTACGTTTTACAGGAAGCTTTACCCACAAAGATTTAGAAGCAGCCTTGCAAACCATTACCCTACCCCTTGGATTAACGTATGCTATTGAAAGCGAAAAAAACGTCATTATTTCTCCCACGCAAGCCACGAAATAGAAGTTCGTTTATCATATGTTTTCTCTTTTTTATGGTTTCCCCAATTATTTTTGGGCAGAATACCAACACCCCCGTACTGAAAGCTTTAAAACAGATTGAAAAAAAATTTGACGTAAAATTTTCTTACAATCGAAGGGATTTAAAACCTATTTCAGTCACCAATGATTATCTGGCAGAAACTTTACCGATTACACTCGAGCGGCTCGCTGATGAGGGTCGGCTTAAATTCACCCAGATAAAAGAGCGATACATCGCGGTTCAGTTAGAAACAACCCCGTTATTTTCAGTTTGTGGTATCCTTATCGAAACGGAAAGTAGCCTCCCGATCGCAGATGCTGAAATCAAAGTAAACAACAATATCGTGCGCAGCGATAGCGGCGGGAATTTCAGTATGGAAGGACTATCAGAACAAGATAACCTTTCCATATTTGTAAACGGTTTTTTAGCTAGAATCATTACCGCTCGTGAACTTAAAGCCACAGGAAGTTGCCCGTTTATATATATTTCACAGACCTACACTTACCTGCCTGAAGTTGTTTTAACCAATTATATTACAAAAGGTATTTCAAAAAATATATCGGGAGCAACCATCATACAAAATGAAAATTTTGACATTTTACCAAGCCTCATCGAACCTGACGTGCTCCAGATTGCCCAAGCCTTACCAGGTGTAGACAGTGCGGATGAAACTGCTGCCAATTTAAATGTACGTGGCGGTACTTCAGACGAATTTCTAATACTTTGGGACGATGTACGAATGTATTTGTCGGGACATTTTTTCGGACTCATTTCTGCGTTTAATCCTAACCTGACCAAGAATGTAACACTTTATAAAAACGGTACTGCAGCCCGCTATGGCGAAGGGGTTTCGGGGGTCATTGCCATGGAGTCAAATTCAACCATCCCAGAACAGTTTCAAGGTGGGGTTGGTGTAAACCTTACAAGTGCCAATGCGTATGCTGAAATTCCCGCTGCCGAAAATTTTTTAATCACGGTTTCTGGCCGAACCTCTATAAATACCGGTATTGGGAACCCTGTGTACAATGAGTTTTTTAGTAAGGTGTTTCAAAATACTGTAGTAACCAACCTACAAAACAACAATATTGAAGGGGAACGCAGCACCGACGAACAGTTCAATTTTTTTGATGTTTCTGTGAAATCGCTTTGGAAACTTACCGCAAACGACCAACTCACGTATCATTTTCTTCGTATTGATAATCGTCTCAAATTCTCTGAACGTATCATTTCAGAAAACATGGGGTCACTTATCGATAGTGAATTAGAACAACAAAATGCCACCAATGCCATCACCTATACGCGTAATTGGAACTCGAAATTTTCTTCCAAAATTCTAGCCGCAACTAGCACCTATCAGCGAAATGAATTTAGCAATAATGTTGACGAAGCAATATTGAGCAGCAACCGTAATGAGGTGGTTGAAAAAACCGTAAAATTTGATTTACATTACAAATGGAGTGAGCAGGCAAATCTAGAAGCAGGCTATCAATACACCGATACTCAAATCGCCGACAGCCAGCGTACTTCATTAAACTCAAATTTGCAAGAACAATCGAATAGCCTATTTTCGAACGCAATTTTTGTGGGTGGAGCCTTTCGATTATTCGACGGAAAAACGCACATTACTTCGGGGCTACGTTTTACCCACTACCCTTCGCTATCTGAAACTTTTTTGGAACCCAGACTTCACCTCAGCCAAAAACTGAACAGTGCACTTCGCGTTCATATTTCTGCAGAGACCAAACACCAGACGGTGTATCAACGGGTTAATTTTCGAAATAATTTGTTGGGCGTAGAAACAAAAGATTGGCTCCTGGCCAATGAAGCTAATAACCCGATTTTAGAAAGTCAGCAAATTGGGATTGGTGGAAATTTCAGTAAAGCAAATTGGGCACTAACAGCTGACGCTTACTTAAAAAAAGTAACGGGAATTAACTCAGCAAATCTCGGATTCAGAAATCAATTTCAAGATGTTGAGACTATTGGGTCATATGATGTAATGGGATTCGAATTTTCAGTGAACAGGCAAATGACACAATGGAATGTATGGGTAAGCTATTCGGCACAAAAAAACACCTATCGGTTTGAAGATTTAAACCCACAAGAATTTAGGAACAATCTTGAAAGTCCGCACTCTTTCACCTTAGCCGGCTCTTACGATTACAAAAATTTTAGTTTTTCGTTGGGCAACACTTTAAAATCTGGACTGCCCTATACCAGGCCGAATGACGAAGATCCTTTTATTTCTACTCCCCAGGGAAGTAAGATAAATTTTAATGAACCCAATAGTGACCGACTTCCAAGCTATTTTAGGAGTGATTTCTCGGCTTCATATACGCTTCCGTTAGACGAAACATTTACAGGAAAAATCAATATAGCTTTTCTCAATATTTTCAACAGAAACAATGCCTTGGGACGTTATTATGTGTTGGATAAAAACGAAACAGGAGCCCCCACCTTACGACGTGTAGATCAATTTTCGCTAGGTTTTACACCCAATGTCTCCTTGCAATTGCTTTTTTAATTACATTCTATTGGGCACCTCAATTCCCAACAATGAAAACGCTGTTTTAATCACTTCACCAACTGCCGAACAAAGCGCTACTCGAAATGCAACTTCGGCTTTATGTTCCGCATTAAAAATAGGAACGTTCTGGTAAAATGAATTAAACTCCTTTACCAAATCGTAGGTGTAATTTGCAATGAGCGCCGGACTATAATTTTGGGCCGCCAATTGTACAGTATCCGGAAACTGCTGTAATATTTTAATCAATTCTTTTTCCTTTTCGTGAAGCGCTAAAGACCCTTCGGCTGTACTCGTGTTGTTTTTGTCTTCAGCAGCTTTTCTTAAGATTGACTGGATACGTGCATAGGTATATTGGATAAACGGACCAGTGTTGCCTTGGAAATCGACACTTTCTTCGGGATTGAACAAAATTCTTTTTCTAGGATCTACTTTTAAGATGTAATATTTTAGCGCCCCTAGCCCTATCGTTTTGTATAAATTTTCTTTTTCTTCTTCTGAAAAATCATCAATTTTCCCAAGTTCTTCGGAAATTTTCTTTGCTGTGGCCGCCATGTCATCGATTAAATCGTCTGCGTCTACCACCGTTCCTTCTCTACTTTTCATTTTTCCTGAAGGTAAATCTACCATACCATAACTCAGGTGGTATAAATTTTCTGCCCAAGAGAATCCGAGTTTTTTTAAAATTAGGAACAATACTTTAAAATGGTAATCTTGCTCATTCCCTACAGTATAGATCATCCCGTTCACATCTGGGAAATCTTTTACCCGCTGTATGGCGGTACCAATATCCTGCGTCATATAAACGGCTGTTCCGTCGCTACGAAGCACAATTTTTCTATCCAAACCTTCATCGGTGAGATCACACCAGACCGAACCATCAGGATCTTTTTCAAACACGCCTTTTTGTAGACCTTGTTCAATAAAATCCTTACCGAGCAGGTAGGTATCACTTTCGTAATAATTTTTATGGAAATCGACCCCAATATTCTCATAGGTAGCATCAAAACCTTCATATACCCAACCGTTCATCTTTTTCCAAAGCGAAACAACTTCGTCGTCTCCTGCCTCCCATTTTCGGAGCATTTCTTGGGCTTCTAACAACAACGGCGCGCTCGTTTTAGCTTCTTCGGTAGGCGTGCCTCCGGCAACCAATTGTTCTAGTTCCTTTTTGTACTCTTGGTCGAATTTTACGTAATAATTCCCAACCAATTTATCTCCCTTTAGCCCAGAACTCTGGGGAGTTTCTCCATTTCCGTAGCGCTGCCAAGCCAACATACTTTTACAAATATGAATACCTCGGTCGTTAATAATTTGGGTTTTGTACACCTTTTTCCCCGAAGCTTTTAAAATTTCAGCAACCGAATAGCCCAACAGCACATTACGCACATGGCCCAAGTGTAAAGGTTTGTTGGTATTGGGCGAGGCATATTCTACCATCATGGCATCTGCGGCAGTAGGCACGGTGCCAAAAGTGCTAAAATTCTCGATGGTGTTGAAAAAATCAAGGTAGTGTTGATCGCTTAAGACCAAGTTCAGAAAGCCTTTCACCACATTAAATTTGGATACTTCATCTACATGGGTGACCAAATATTGACCAATAGTCTCACCAATCTGTACTGGATTCCCTTTTACAGTGCGTAGCATTGAAAATACAACAACGGTTACGTCTCCTTCAAAGTCTTTACGGGTAGCCTGAAATTCTACTTCTTCTAGAGAAACATTATAGTTTTCTTGGACCGCGGTTTTAATATGTTGGGATAAAAGTTCCTGCAATTTCATGTGATTGTTTTAGCGATGCAAAGATAGCCATATTTAGAAAGATGCACCCCGAATGGTAGAATAGAAAAAATCAACACAATGTTAATCTGACTTGAGATTTGGATTTGCTGTTGTACCTTTCAAATCTTAACTGAAATTTTATGAAACCAAGCCCAGCACTTATTTGCATTCCAGACATTAGTGGCTTTACTGAATTTATGCGGAATGTAGACATTGAAGTAAGTTCGCAGGTAATTCCTGCCCTGTTGAATGAGATTATTTATAGCAACGAAATAAATCTGAAAGTTTCAGAAATTGAAGGTGACGCTGTGCTTTTTTATCGAAAAGGAGAGCTCCCTCCTTTTGATGCATTGGTGAAGCAGTGCAAAGCATTCTACACACAATTTTACGAGCAAATGGAAGAACTGCTTGAAAAGTTTCGAGACAAACGCAAGAACGTATCCTTTCCCGAAATTCTTGGATTAAAAATCATTTTACACTATGGTGATGAAATTGGGATGGTTCCTATCGGAAACCATATAAAACTCATGGGGGAAGATGTGATTACGGCACATCGACTTTTAAAAAACAAAGTTCCGATAGACGAATATTTGCTAATTTCAGACACCTTGTTAGCGCGTTATAAGGAAGATTCGGTAGCCGAAAACTTTGATTGGGCACAGTTAAAATCGGCCCAACAACAAGTAGAACATTTGGGCACTTTAAAATACCACTACATTAACTTAAAGCCTCTAAACGGAGACTAAATAGTAGACTTCATGCTTCTAAATGTATCGTATAACAACAAACAGATCTCTAGAAAGATTGATGCCGAACTGGGCAAGCCATTTCCCTTGGCAACCCGAATTAAAATGCGAGGAATTGGATCTTCCAAATTGATTATTTCTGAAGCGAGTGTTCAGATTAATAATCTTTTGATTTTAGACAACAACCGTAACCAATGTAATATCGAAATGCGCCCAAACGGTATTATTGTTGGGTTTAGAAGTTTGTTAGAAAGTTACGGACTCATCATTCCATACTATAAATTAGTGTTGTATAAGGGGAAAGCCGATGAGTATAGTATCTATCGTGACGATTATTATATAAAAATAGAAGCAAAGAAAAAGGATAAAGCGACCCATCGATTTATGGCCAAAGTATTAGCGGCAAAAGCCGATGCTAGCCCGACACGATTGGAAGATTTGTAATGATAATTTCTTCAACCTTCTACAAATTAGTTTGCTTTGCAGAATTCGTTATCTCTTTCGCATAAATGCACCCGCAACTAACGCTAGTACACCTAAGCCAATCATGGCTAGCGTCTGGCTGTTCAATCCTTCTTTAGCCGAAACTTCTAACGGGCCAATTGCTACCACTTCTTGAGGTACAAAAGCATTATATAGACCAAAAGCGATAAGTAGTACGCCGATGATTATAAGTACCAATTTCAATATTTTCATATTAGTTTATTTATGTTATTAAAGGTACTAAAATTGGTTACAGTTGGTAAAGTTTTTATAAAATGAGTTCTTGTTTATCATTCACTGCGTATCTTTAAACAAATATTAAATTTTGAAAATTCTACTCACTGGAGCCAACGGTTATATTGGCATGCGCTTACTTCCCCTTTTAATTGAGCAAGGGCACGAAATAGTGTGTTCTGTTCGAAATGCCAACCGCCTTTCAGTAACTGAAGATCTACGTAAAAAAATTGAGATAGTTGAAATAGATTTTTTAGACGAAGTTAAACCTGGTCTCTTACCCACAGATATTGACGCCGCTTATTATTTGATTCACTCCATGTCTGCGTCTACAGACGACTTTGACGAAAAAGAGGAACTTTCAGCAAAAAATTTTAATACCTATTTGGCCCAAACTAATTGTACACAAATTATCTATTTAGGGGGAATTGTAAACGAAAAAAACCTGAGCAAACACCTTTGGTCCCGTAAAAATGTTGAAGAAATCTTATCCGATGGCCCTGGGCATCTAACAGTGTTACGTGCTGCGATTATTGTGGGTAGCGGCAGTGCTTCTTTTGAAATTATCAGGGATCTCTGTGAAAAACTACCTGTGATGATTACGCCAAAGTGGGTAAAAACCCGTTGCCAACCCATTGCGGTGCGTGATGTCTTAACATATCTCACAGGTGTATTGGGTAAAGGGGAATGTTACGATGAAAGTTTTGATATTGGCGGTCCTGATATTTTATCATATAAAGAGATGATGCTGCAGTATTCAAAGTACAGAAATTTATCGCTAACTATACTTGATGTACCGTTTATGTCACCAAAGTTATCGTCGTACTGGTTATATTTTGTGACTTCAACTTCGTATAAATTAGCCTTAAATTTAGTAGATAGCATGCGCGTTGAAGTCATCACAAAAGATACCAGATTACAGCAAATGTTGAATATTACGCCAATATCTTATGTGCAAGCCATCGACCTTGCGTTTAAGAAAATAAAACAGAACCAAGTAGTTTCAAGTTGGAAGGACAGTATGGTTAGTGGTCGTTTCAGAAAAGACCTCAAAAAATATGTAGAAGTTCCAGACCAAGGATGTTTAAAAGATGTCCAGACCATTAAATTAAAAAACCCGGAACAAGCACTTGAAAACATATGGAGTATTGGGGGCAACCGTGGTTGGTACTACGGAAATTGGTTATGGAAGATTCGCGGGTATTTAGACAAAGCCTTTGGAGGTGTTGGTTTACGAAGGGGACGTACGCATCCAAATAAAATTTACGAAGGAGATAGTCTCGATTTCTGGCGGGTGATTTTAGCCGATAAAAAAGAGAAGCGCTTGTTACTTTTTGCTGAAATGCGCGTACCTGGTGAAGCTTGGCTCGAGTTTGACATAGATGAAAACAATGTGCTGCACCAAACCGCTACTTTTAGACCGAGAGGACTCAAAGGCCGGCTATATTGGTACGCCATGTTGCCGTTTCATTACTTCATATTCGCTGGAATGATCAATAAAATTGCGAATTCTTAATGTAATACATCGAGACATCTGCCCTGAACACTTTATATAAAAATGCCCTTTGCAGCTTGCTATTCTTTAGCTTTCGGTAAAAATACTTCAGCCATCATACATCGCGCACTGCCTCCACCACAAGTTTCAATAGTCTTCAAATCGCTACTCAAAATTTCGCAGTGCTTTTCTATTTGTTTAATCTGTGATGGCGCTAGACTATTGTGTGCCGCAAGACTCATCACTAAATATTTACTGTCAGTCCCGCGAACCTGCAACATATTTCCAGCAAATTGGTGTACCTGTGCTTCGGTAATAGCGATAATTTCTTTTTTTGATTGTTTTAAGGCTGAAACTACCTGCTTTTTTTCCTTAGGATCATCGATGGAATCTAAGCAAATAATGGCAAAATCTTCTGCCAATGCCATCATCACATTGGTATGATAAATTGGAAGTCTCTTACCATCAACCGTTTGATTAGCAGTAAAGATAATGGGGGTATATTCAAAGTCTTCGCAAAACTCGATAAACAAGTCTTCATCGGCTCTTGGTGAAAGTGCACAATAGGCAATTTTGTTAACTCTGTCTAGTAATAAACTGCCGGTTCCTTCCAAAAAGAAATCTTCATCTTCGGCTGGCGTATAATCCATAAAGCCTTCTATATGGAATCCTTCAGACTCCAAGCGAGTCATAATTTCTTCGCGACGTTCTCGGCGTCTGTTTTCAGCAAACATAGGGTACAAACCAACGATACCATTCTCGTGAAAACTCACCCAGTTGTTTGGAAAAATAGAATCTGGCGTATCCATTTTTAAATCGTCATGCTCTACAATAACCTGCACCCCAACAGCTCTCAATTTTGCGACAAACGCATCAAACTCTTCTTGCGCCTTGGTATTAATATCGAAGTTTCTGGCATCAATATCTTCTTGAAAATAATTGTTTACAGCGGTTTCTTCGTTCATTCTGAAGGCCACTGGGCGTATCATTAAAATTGTGTCTGTAATTTGCTGCATGGTATCGAGTAAAATAGGTTGCAAAAATACTTCATTTTGAAGTTGAAATCACTACCCGTAGCAGAACATTTATGTGAAAAATGTGCATTAAAAAATATAGGCAAAAGTTGACAGACAAACAAGTATCATCGCTGCTATTCGAACGAAAACTATTTGCTTACAATAAACCGTTTTACCACAGTTCCAAAATCGGTATACAGCGTTGCCAGATAAACACCATCGGTTAAATCACCAACTGAAATTGCTGGTTGCAATTTTTTATTCTCTTCAGAAATCACCTTTCTAGATGCCATATCGAACACTTCAATTTTTTGAATTGTAAAGGTGTTTGGGTGTGCAATCTGGAGTATGTTTAGCACCGGGTTTGGATAGAGTTTAATTTGTGAAATAAGTTCGTTCTCTTCCACACCCAATACATCACCATTAAAGTAATCTGTTGCCAAGTTAAAAGCCTGTACGCCTATATCTGCACCCAGTCTTCTACCAGGTATATCATCTATGGGTGGGTGTATGCCTCCCCAGATGCGAGAAAGACTAGTTTGGTCTGATGCGTCCCGATATGTTGCCCATTGCAACGTAAAAGGCTCTGAAGGTCCTTTTTCGAAGAAAAGAAAGGTATCCTGCTCAACTTCAAAAGTACCCATGCCGCCAGGAAAAAACGGATCTCCCGTCACAAATGTGAGTACTTCGGCTGCAGCGCGTGAGAATGTAGAGTGTCCCGAAACATAGCCCGCAAAGGGAGGCGTCACGAAAGTTCCTCGTTGGTACGGCCACCAACGTGTTGCTAGAATCCAATCTACCCCTGCTATATCTGTAGTAGGGTCTTCAATATAATCTGGCCCTTTCCAAGCTCGAACTTTTACTTTACCAATATTTCCATCTGCAGCTAAGGGGTCTCCTGCTTCAATAAGTTCAATAAGCCCTGGTACCAATGGTAAGCCGTGTGGGTCGAAGCCCGGTAATGAAGGGTCTGTACTTTGCCCTTTTGCCGCCATGTACCGCAGGGCCGAAATAGGGCGAACATAATCGTAGTATCCTTTGATACCCCACGTGGTTACTGCCGAATCGTGCATGGCTCCTCCCAGCGTTACATACAATTTTACATCCCACTCTAAATCAGATAAAATAGGACCTTCACCACCAAATCGTTTTTCAAGCAGCGGATCATCAGACACGTAATTTGCAATGACAAACCAATGTCCGGGAGGCGTTTCAGAATCAGGACCATCTGCCCAAAACTCTGCCAACACCCGTGCGTAATCACTTCTTTTAATCATTTGTGGCGCATAGGGCAATCCCGTTACTGGATTTACATCATGTCCCTGGCTCAATGCACCTCCCTCTGTAAAATCATAAAAATCTTGATACTCTGAAAAGGTTTCAGGCCAATCGGCTGGGTCTAAATTCCCCAAATTAGCAGGAGAAATATCGATACGTACTGGGTCTGAGGGATCTAAGTGTGAAGACCAAGCTGAAACGAGTGCAAAGTGCCATTTATAGGCATCGGTGAGTCCATTTGCTGGAGAATCTTGTATCGTAGGAGGCGCACCCGGATCGTTGTAAACGTAGCTGTTAAACCCATTGTTTAAAATCTCAAGATCATCAGGATCTAAAGCAAACGGAGCCACTTGCCCCCACTCAGGACTCAGAAAATTAGGAATTCCCCCAGGAATGATGTTTCCGCTTTGATCAATAAATGATGCAAACGCCAAAGGCTGCCATCTGTCTGGGTTAATATGGTCTATTTCGTCATATACTTCGAGTATGAGGGGCGGATTCACAGGTGCGTAGAAAATGCTAGCATAGTCATTTTCTTCATTCGAACCATCTTGTAAACCAAAAGCAATGATTTGGCTTGCTAGATAATTGCCCAATTTGGCATACGAACCGTCACTATAATCGGTAGAAGTAACGAACAGATTATAACCGTAACTCGCCATGCGCTGATTGATATCTACAAATATTTCGTCTGCACCAGGAGAATCTTTAAATCGGTGTTGCATCAATCTATAAATCGCATAACTCATCACTTCATGGGTAGCCTCGTCTGGATTGGAGGGCATGGGAAGTGGATCATACGCTACTGAGAAACCCTGAAACGTATTTCCTAGCAACACAGGAGTAGCCGTATCATTAAAAATTGCCCAGGCATCGTACATAGCTATAGCACCATGAAAAAGGTTACGGGCGTGAACCGTTGGTCTAGCAAAATCATTTCGAATGGCATGCAGCATTTCCTCATTCCAGTCTCGCGCTACCGAGTGCTGAGAAAAAACACTACTACATGAAAGTAATAGCAACATAAAAAAGACGCTAAATCTCATAGCCATACAACACTTTTATTCGTTTTCAATATTACTGAAAAATTAGGAATTTGACGCTATTTTTTGCTAGGAGGTATGATAATAAGTCATTTCTAAACAGTCTATTAAAAGATACTGATATTCCTGATCTATCTCAACCTTTTAGATGGACAATTCAGCTAAACAATCGTTAGTTTTTATTTAAAATGTGGCTGGTAACTCAGTCCAATTCCATACGATGCCCCTAAAAAGGTATTACGGCCGCCTAAAGTATATGCAACAGATACATACCCGCCAAAGGTATTTGAAAACGGTTTGTACAAAGTTCCCCCAATTTTATGAAAATCGACTCCAAACTCACGGAAATTTTGTGGTGCTGGTGTACCTCTATAATCGATTCCCCCCAAAGCATGTTGGTAGTCGTAGTAAAAATCGTAGTACCAATTTGCAGTTGCCCGACCAAGTTTTATAGTAAATGGTATGCTGTTGGGCACCTCTTCCAATTTGAAAGAGAATCCACTTTGCGTAGTTGCAAACCATCCCATATCATGCATATAGTGAAAAAGTAAACGAGATTCAATCACTGTTGCTTGTTGCCCAATATCGTTTAAGCCACCTATACGATAGTTTGACAATGGTGTAGAAAAACCTGCTGCGCCGCCCATCTGAAAACTACCTTGAACTAGGTCTGTATTTAGAAAGCGATATTTTAACAATAACGACACATCTTGGAAGTCATTTTCATTATTGCTGATAATATAAGGAATCGTTAGATTTACATCGAAATCGTCTGTGACCCCGTACGCAACGAAGAGTGCGGTATAATACGTACTTCGCTCTAGGTCTAGGGTTGTATCATCGGTAATATACTTTTTTGAATCTTCAAAACCCAAACCCAAGACCATGCTCGCGGTTTGCTGGTTTTGATAGAATCCATCAACTTTACCTTGTGCCAATCCGAATGCATGAAAAAAAAACACTGCAATTCCAAATAGATACTTCATATAAAATTTACGTACAAATAGTGCCTTCGGTTTTACGCACGCCGAAGTGGCATCGTAGTGCAACGAAGCAACCCTTCCTGTTTTGAAATTTCAAAATAGGGTACTTCTTCAACAGTAAAACCTTGTGACCGTAACCAAGCATTCAACCGCGTAAACCCTTTTTCTGAAATGACTACATCTTCGGAAATGGAAAAAATATTAGAGTTCATATGGTACATTTCTGTTTTATCGATATGAAAACAGTTCTCTTTTCCGAAGTAATCAACCAACCAGTTGTATTCCTCCTCATCAAGAAACCCCTCTTTATGGATGATGCATTTTCCTTTTCCGATTGGTTGAAAGCAACAGTCTAAATGTAGCGCATTATCTTCTGGTACAGTATTACTTTTTCTAAGATTAAAAGACTTTACTTTTTTATGCGGAAAAAGGGACTGTAGGTGCTTTACCGCATTCATATTGGTGCGTGCTGTAATATAATTTTTATAGTCGCTTCCCGAATAGGTCCCCACAAAAATATAATCGCCGTGTGGCATGACATCGCCCCCTTCAATATGCGCATTTTCAGGAAATTCGATAATTTTTGAAGGATCAATCTGAGAAAGCACATGGTCTAGCGCATCAATTTCTCGAGATCGATCTTCCAAGATGTTGGCCTTTATAAGTTTATCTTCTATGACAAATGCGATATCCCTAGAAAAAATCTGGTTGTAATTATCAATGGTTTTTGGTCTGTAAACAGTGACTCCATATTTCTCGAAGACAGCAGCTACCGCTTCTAATTCGACAATCATGTCTACTTCTTTCGGGTACGTTCCAGCCTTAATATGCTGCGCCGACTTGGGGTCGTAGGCATCTTCAAGTTTTGGGATGGGGCCATTGCTATTTGCAGTACCCAAAACAACTGCTTTCAGGGGAGAAAATTCGTTGGTGATGTTCAACTTTATCATAGAAAACAAATATACTAATCTAAGTGTTTAAAACGATGGCCAACTTTAAATGAAAAAAGCACCTCGTTGCTGAAGTGCTTTTTTATAAAACTCATTTTGTTTATCTTTTTTCTACAGGCTTAAAGCTTCTGAGATTTTCACCAATATAAACTTGTCTCGGGCGGCCAATAGGTTCCTTTCTCAAGCGCATCTCTCTCCATTGGGCAATCCATCCCGGTAATCTACCTAACGCAAACATCGGGGTGAACATTTCCACCGGAATACCTAACGCTCTATAGATAATCCCTGAATAGAAATCGACATTCGGGTATAGTTTTCTATCTACAAAGTACGCATCTTCCAAGGCTTCTTTCTCTAGACCTTTTGCAATATCTAGTACTGGGTCCTCGATACCTAAGGCAGTAAGCACCTCATCTGCCGATTTTTTGATGATTTTAGCACGAGGGTCAAAATTTTTGTACACTCTATGCCCAAAGCCCATCAATCTAAAAGGATCTTCTTTGTCTTTTGCTTTTTGCATGAATTTGTGTGTGTCACCACCATCCTCTTTAATCGCTTCTAACATTTCAATCACTGCTTGGTTTGCACCACCGTGCAATGGGCCCCATAGCGCGTTAATTCCTGCTGAAATTGAAACAAAAAGTCCAGCGTGTGAAGAGCCCACAATACGAACTGTAGAAGTAGAACAGTTTTGCTCGTGGTCTGCATGAAGGATCAGCAATTTGTCGAGTGCATCTACTACTTTTTTATCTACACTATAGTTTTGGTTGGGTCTATGGAACATCATCTTGTGGAAGTTCTCTACATAGCCCAGACTATCATCTCCATAGTCTAATGGTAATCCCGCACGTTTTCTGTGCGCCCAAGCGGTTAGCACAGGAAATTTTGCCAACATCCTAACGATGGCATTGTACATTTCTTCTTCACTATCAACATTTACAGAAGACGGGTTAAACGCTACCAAGGCAGAGGTTAACGAAGACAGAACACCCATGGGGTGTGCAGACTTTGGAAAACCATCCAATATTTTCTTTACATCGTCATCTACGTGCGATTGTTTTTTGATATCACCGTGAAACTTCTCTAATTGATCTGCTGTAGGTAATTCTCCAAATATCAAAAGGTAAGCTACTTCAAGAAAGTCTGCTTTTTCAGCTAATTCTTCAATTGAATAACCGCGATATCTTAAAATCCCTTCTTCCCCATTCAGAAAAGTAATGGCACTTTCGCATGAGCCCGTGTTTTTGTAACCAGGATCTAGCGTAGTAACGCCTCCCGTTGCTCCACGGAGTGTTTTAATATCAATTGCAGTTTCATTTTCGGTACCAACAACGATAGGAAATTCATAGGATTTTCCATCGATTGTCAATGTAGCTATTTTAGACATATTTTGTTTGGTGTTATTTAGATTTCAGAATTGCTAATTTACAAAATATCACCCTATTTTTTTGACATATTGAAATGTTTATAGGTTAAATAATCCTTAAAGGACAGGGTTTGGAAAGTAAAGTAGCCACATGTTATAGATGGCTATATTTTAAACGCAGCTTTTCCTGGATAATACGCTATATCTGCTAACTCTTCTTCAATACGAAGCAGTTGATTGTATTTTGCCATACGGTCGCTACGAGATGCCGAACCCGTTTTAATTTGTCCACAATTTAGTGCCACTGCCAGGTCTGCAATAGTGTTATCTTCGGTTTCTCCACTTCTATGGCTCATTACCGAGGTGTAACCTGCATTGTGCGCCATCGTTACTGCAGCGATGGTTTCAGTAAGCGTACCTATTTGGTTTACCTTAATTAAAATTGAATTGGCGATGCCTTCATCAATTCCTTTTGACAATCGCTCTACATTCGTTACAAACAAATCGTCTCCTACCAATTGTACTTTATCACCAACCTTTTCGGTAAGTGATTTCCAACCGGCCCAATCATTTTCGTCCATGCCGTCTTCAATCGAGATAATAGGGTATTTATCACACAATTCGGCTAAATACGAAGCTTGTTCTTCGCTCGTGCGTACTTTTCCACCTTCACCTTCAAATTTGGTATAATCGTAGGTACCATTTATATAGAATTCTGCCGCTGCACAATCTAGCGCAATCATCACATCATCGCCCAACGTATAGCCTGCCTTCTTTGTGGCCTTCGCGATGGTATCGAGTGCATCTTCGGTACCCTCTAACGTAGGTGCAAATCCGCCTTCATCTCCTACCGCAGTGCTTAGGTTTCTTTCGTGTAGCACCGCTTTCAAATTGTGGAATATTTCAGACCCTATTTGCATGGCATGGGTAAAACTTTTAGCTTTCACCGGCATCACCATAAATTCTTGAAACGCAATAGGAGCGTCACTGTGAGAACCACCATTGATGATATTCATCATGGGCACAGGCAAGGTTTTGGCACTTACGCCGCCCACATAGCGATAAAGCGGTTGTCCCAATTCTGCCGCAGCTGCTTTTGCGCAAGCTAGCGAAACTCCTAGAATGGCGTTGGCACCTAACTTCGACTTATTTGGTGTTCCGTCTAAGTCAATCATGATTTGGTCTATCTGAGCTTGTTCAAAAACGGAAACGCCCAACAACGTACCGGCGATTTTACCATTTACATTCTCGACGGCCTTTAGAACTCCTTTTCCCATGTATGTCTCCCCGCCGTCACGCAGCTCTACCGCTTCATGTTCACCTGTAGATGCTCCTGAAGGCACAGCGGCTCTCCCAAGATAACCGTGTTCTGTAATCACGTCAACCTCTACGGTTGGGTTTCCTCTTGAATCAAAAATTTGTCTAGCGTGTATGTCGATGATGATACTCATTGGTTGTTTATTTTCAGGTGTCTGTTAGAGATTAGTCCAGTACTATTAAAGGCTTCGGAATTAAAAATAGGTTTCGACTGCGCTCAACCAGACATCGGTTATTATTTACTAATTTTCTTTAAGGCAGCATTACCAAGTTCATTACCCATCTTATACATCTTAACATTCGCTATAAAGTCATCAAAAAGATACTTTGCATCGTGTGGTCCCGGGCTTGCTTCTGGATGGTATTGTACAGAAAAAACAGGCTTATCTTTCATTTTTATACCTGCTGCCGTATGATCATTAAGGTGAAGGTGTGTAATTTCAATTACATCGCTTGCTTCTGCCTCTTCCCTGTTTATTGCGAAACCATGATTCTGTGAGGTAATTTCTCCCTTACCAGTCACCAAATTTAGAATCGGGTGGTTGATTCCTCGATGTCCGTGATGCATTTTGTAGGTTGAAATTCCGTTGGCCAATGCCAGAATTTGATGTCCTAGACAAATTCCGAATAACGGTTTTCCAGATGCAATCATTTGCTTGGTGGTTTCGATCGCATCCGTTAACGGTTCTGGATCTCCTGGACCGTTGCTCAGAAAATAGCCGTCTGGGCTAAAACTTTGCAAGTCTTCAAATGAAGCGTTGTATGGAAAAACCTTTATATAACAGTCTCTTTCGGCCAAACTGCGCAGAATATTCTTCTTAATACCAATATCTAATGCTGAAATTTTATAGGTTGCGTTCTCGTTTCCGAAGAAATAAGGTTCTTTCGTAGATACTTTACTCGCAAGTTCCAATCCGTTCATGTCTGGAACTTTTGCCAACTGTTCTTTTAAATCGTTTACATTGTCAACCTCTGTAGAAATCACTGCATTCATCGCTCCATTGTCGCGAATGTAACTTACCAAAGCTCTCGTATCTACATCACTGATGGCAAGCAAGTCGTTATCATTTAAAAAATGTTCTAGTGATGCATCTGCTTCGGGTCTGGAATAATGATAGCTAAAATTACGACAGATGAGTCCCGCAATCTTGATTCCATCACTTTCTACTTCGTCTTTTGCAGTTCCGTAGTTACCAATATGCGCATTGGTCGTGACCATTAACTGACCGTAGTACGATGGATCTGTAAAAATCTCCTGATATCCGGTCATTCCCGTGTTGAAACAGACTTCCCCAAAGGCAGAACCTTCTTTATCTCCTACCGCTTTACCGTGGAAAATGGTACCGTCTGCTAATAAAATTAATGCTGGTTTTCTCGTTTGGTACTTCATATTGAAAAAAGTGTTTTACAAAAATACTTCAATTGAAATTGTTATTAAAATGGTGTTTTTATAAGTTTTGAACATTTCCGATGATTCTGAAAAATTTGGTTCAAAAAAAAGGGACAAACATTAAATGTTTATCCCTTTTCTCATATCTATTGAAGTTGAATCATTTATTCTTCTTCTTTTGTTGCTTTAGTCTCGGCCTTAGGAGCAGCAGCGGCGGAACTTCCACCTCCACGACGGCTTCGTCGCGTCGATTTCTTTTTGGTTGCTTTTCCAGCGTTATACAACTCGTTGTAGTCTACCAACTCAATCATTGCCATATCTGCGGCATCTCCTTTTCGGTTTCCTAACTTGATAATTCGAGTGTATCCACCTGGTCTATCTCCAACTTTCACCGCTACATCGCGGAACAATTCGATGACGGCATCTTTTTGGCGTAATCTAGACATAACGATACGACGGTTGTGAGTCGTATCTTCTTTAGACTTTGTGATCATCGGCTCTACAAATTGCTTTAGCGCTTTTGCTTTGGCAACTGTAGTGTTGATTCTCTTGTGCTCTATAAGGGAGCACGCCATATTTGCCAACATAGATTTTCTATGGGCTGTTTTTCTACCTAAGTGGTTGAATTTCTTTCCGTGTCTCATGACGTTTGTTTTATCATCTTGCTACCAAATCCCGTTCTATCGGGAGAGCAAAATATGATTAATTAATCTTTGTCTAATTTATATTTTGAAAGATCCATTCCGAAGTTAAGGCCTTTTACATTTACAAGCTCTTCAAGCTCTGTTAATGATTTCTTACCAAAATTTCTGAATTTCATCAAGTCATTTTTGTTATAAGATACTAAGTCTCCCAATGTATCTACCTCGGCTGCTTTCAAACAGTTCAAAGCACGAACAGAAAGATCCATATCTACCAATTTGGTCTTCAACAGCTGACGCATGTGCAATGATTCTTCATCATACGTTTCCGTTTGTGCAATTTCATCGGCCTCCAAGGTGATGCGCTCATCACTGAACAACATAAAGTGGTGGATTAATGTTTTTGCAGCTTCGGTTAATGCATCTTTTGGATGAATTGAACCGTCCGTTTGGATTTCAAAAACTAACTTTTCGTAATCTGTTTTCTGCTCTACACGGAAGTTTTCAATGCTGTACTTCACATTTTTGATAGGAGTATAAATAGAATCTGTGAAGATGGTACCAAGAGGCGCGTTTGCTTTCTTGTTCTCTTCAGCAGGAACATAACCACGACCTTTTTCGATAGTAATCTCGAAGTTCATGTTTACTTTCTTCTCCATATTACAGATAACAAGCTCTGGATTCAATACTTGGAATCCTGAGATAAACTTCTGGAAATCTCCAGCGGTTAATTGCTCATTACCGTTTACTGATATAGTTACAGTTTCGTTATCTATCTCATCAATTTGACGCTTAAAACGTACTTGTTTCAAGTTCAAGATAATTTCGGTTACATCTTCTACAACGCCAGCAATGGTAGAAAACTCATGGTCTACCCCTTCGATACGTACCGAAGTAATTGCGAAACCTTCCAAAGAAGATAAAAGAACCCTTCTAAGTGCATTACCAACTGTTAATCCGTAACCAGGCTCCAAAGGACGAAATTCAAATTTCCCCTCGAAATCTGTAGAGTTGATCATGATAACCTTATCGGGCTTCTGAAAACTAAATACTGCCATAATTTTTCTTCGTTTTAATTGTTATTTAGTTGCGCGGTTTATTAGTTTGAAGAACACTATAAACCCTTTGGCTAAACACCAATGTGATTTATTTTTATTTAGAATATAATTCGACGATAGACTGTACGTTGATGTTTTCTGGAATCTGGATCATTTGTGGAACAGAAACATAAGTTCCTTCCATTTTTTCTCCATTCCAAGTAATCCACTCATATACGTGACGTGCATTGTCTAATGAAGAGGTAATCGCTTGAAGTGACTTCGACTTTTCTCTAACTCCAACAACATCTCCTGCTTTCAATTGGTATGAAGGAATATTTACCTTCTCACCATTTACAGTGATATGTCTGTGACCCACCAACTGGCGCGCTGCACTACGAGTAGGAGCAATTCCCATACGGAAAACCACGTTGTCTAAACGTGACTCTGCTAATTGCAACAAAACCTCACCAGTAATACCAGGTGCTGCGGTTGCTTTTTTAAACATGTTTCTGAACTGACGCTCTAAGATACCATAGGTATACTTTGCTTTCTGCTTTTCCATTAATTGGATAGCGTATTCAGATTTTTTTCCACGACGACGGTTATTTCCGTGTTGTCCTGGAGGATAGTTTCTTTTTTCGAAGGCTTTGTCGTCTCCGAAGATTGCCTCGCCAAATTTACGGGCTATTTTAGATTTTGGACCAGTATATCTTGCCATTTCTTGTTGTTTTTGAAGGAGAATCCTAAATTAAGGTCTTACGTTAATCCTCTAGGTTTCTTATTCCCTCGGTTGATATTTATTAAAAATTTCAGTTTGCAAATATACAACATACCCCTAAATAAATAGATGTATGTTGTATACCATTTTGCTATGCTTACACTCTTCTACGTTTCGCTGGACGGCATCCGTTATGCGGCATTGGAGTTACATCGATGATTTCAGTAACTTCGATTCCTGCATTGTGGATAGAACGAATAGCAGATTCTCTACCATTCCCCGGTCCTTTTACGTATACTTTACACTTACGCATTCCAGCTTCAGTAGCAACGGCTGCTGCGTCTTCTGCTGCTAATTGAGCTGCGTATGGAGTATTTTTCTTAGATCCTCTAAAGCCCATTTTACCGGCTGAAGACCAAGAGATCACATCTCCACTCTTATTGGTAAGTGAAATAATGATGTTGTTGAAAGATGCAGTGATGTGTGCTTCTCCAACTGACTCCACATTAACTTTACGTTTTTTTGTGCTTTTAGCTTTTGGATTTGACTTTGCCATATTTTTTAGTGTTTAGTTGTTAGTTTTTAGTTGTTAGAATCCTAAACATTTCTATTTCTAGCAGATTCATCTAACGTCTAATGACTAATGACTAATGTCTTTTAATTATTTAGTTGCTTTTTTCTTGTTAGCAACTGTTTTACGTTTTCCTTTTCTGGTTCTTGAATTGTTCTTGGTACGTTGCCCACGTAACGGAAGACCCGCTCTGTGGCGAATACCACGGTAACAACCAATGTCCATTAAGCGCTTAATGCTTAATTGTACTTCACTACGTAACTCACCTTCGATTTTGAAAGACCCAACAGCATCACGAATAGCACCGATTTCATCATCGTTCCATTCGTTTACTTTTTTGTCTTCGCTAACTCCGGCTTTTTCCAATATATCTTGTGCTCGGCTCTGACCGATTCCGAAGATATACGTTAACGCGATTACACCCCTTTTGTG